>Ga0233431_1000413_pt1 | contig 95752 bp, 107 predicted proteins | sample SI_118_April2016_FD_179867 | JGI IMG/M metagenome (GOLD analysis project Ga0233431, IMG submission 179867) | Seawater microbial communities from Saanich Inlet, British Columbia, Canada - SI_118_April2016_200_MG | ecosystem: Environmental > Aquatic > Marine > Inlet | place: Canada: British... | reverse complement strand
CATATACAATCAAGTTGATGATTATAGTAAGACTATTGCAATTGTTCCAGTTTCAGGTCATACTGGAGAAGGCATAGCTGAACTTTTAGCAATTCTTACAGGACTTGCACAAAAGTTTCTTCATGATAAGTTGGAAGTTGACACCAAAAAGCCAGCTAAAGGTACGATACTTGAGATCAAAGAAGAAAAAGGAATGGGCACAACAGCAGATGTTATCATCTACGAAGGTTCTATGACTAAAGATGATACTATAATCGTTGGCGGGACAGATGTTTTTGACACAAAGATCAGATCGCTCCTAAAGCCAGTTCCGTTAGCAGAGATTCGAGATAAGAAGAGTAGCTTTAAGCATGTAGATCGAGTTGTTGCTGCAGCAGGTATAAAGATTCTTGCTCCGGACTTAGACAAAGCACTTGCAGGAGCACCGTTTGCATCAGGTCGTAATGAACAAGAAGTCGAGGCTGCAAAGAGACAGATACTTGATGAGATTGAGGAAGTATTGGTCGAGACTGCAGATATCGGTATCATACTTAAGGCAGATACACTTGGTTCTATTGAGGCAGCAGCAAACCTACTAAATCAGAAAGGCCTTCCAATTAAACGAGCAGATATCGGAAACATAACAAAGCAAGATATTCTGGAAGCATCGAGTCAGAAAGCAGAGATTGGAGCGGGTTTTGTGCTTGGTTTTAATGTTAAATGTTCAGATGGCATGCAAAAAGAGGCAGATAAGGAGAAAGTTCCAGTCATATGTCATCCAGTTATATACAAGATTGTAGAAGAATATGAAGAGCAGCTTGAGGTTCTTAAGAAGGCAAAAGAGCTTGAGAAGTTGCAAGGCATTACCTGGCCAGGTAAGTTTAAGATAATACCTCAGTACGTCTTTAGACAATCTAATCCCGCCATATTTGGAGTAGAAGTTTCAGCTGGTAAGCTAAAAGCAAATACTGACATCATTAATCAAGATGGTGAGATTGTAGGCCATATTAAAAGTATAGAAGACAGCGGCAAAAAACTTGAAGAGCTAAAGCAAGGCGAGGAGGCAGCACTTTCAGTCAAAAAAATGATTATTGGAAGAAATGTCGAACCTGGCGAAGAGCTTTACATTGATGTTCCTGAATCGAGCTACAAGAAGCTTAAGGAAGTAAAGAAATTACTTACTGGACCTGAAAAGGTTGTTCTTAAGGAGATTGCAGAGATCCATAGACGGACAAAGGAGATATGGGGTATATAAAAAGCACAGACATAGCGTATATTCATAAAGGTCTAAAGTGGTTAGCAAAAGAGTTTGACTTGAAGTATGATTCTAAATGGTTTAGTTATTTGATGGTTTCTAGACGGGCGCTTGTACTTAATGATTATCTCACAGGTTGTCCTGAATTCAATCATTTTGGTAAGTCTGATCGAGAAAAAATAGCTAATCTGGATAAGTTCTTAGCGTCAAAAGAATATAATGGACGTATTAATTCTGTCATGAGTGGTTGTGTTAAATTAAAAAACGAGTTTGAACACGAGGTCAAACTTGCAGATTACATTGAAGACAAAGACGTTAGAAAAGAGTATTTAGCGTTATTGTCTCAGGCAAAAACTAAGTATAAGCAAGGCATTTTGATATTAATTGCAGAACCACGAAATCAGAGAGAAGTTAGACCTTTTCTAGACGTTCTATCGCATGAATGGAAGCATATCCTGCTGCATCAAAATAAACTATATCGTGAATTCTTTGGATTGGGTCAGGATCATTGGCTTATAGATGAGGGAATTACAACTTACTTCGACATGCTTACTACACCTCAGCGATTTTGGGATGTAAAGTATCATCGAGAAGGGCTTAATTGGAAGAAGATCTTAAAGAACATTAAAGACCCGTATGAAAGAAGAAAAGCGATTATATCGCACTTCGGAAGTTTTCAATAGTCTAAATCTCCTTTTCGTTGGTAGCAATATCAGGTATTATCGAGTCCCTTGGTAAGATATCTAATGTATTAACAAGTAAATCTACTATTGAATCAGCTATTTCTTTGTTAGACCTTCGATTATCAGGATCCTCATCATATACCATTTGCTGGTATGCATGTTGAGTTAATCGATATGTTCGGTGCGCTTCGTCATTATGTGGCATATTGATATATATGATTGCTCGCATAAAGTCATGTACTTCGATATCTCTCTGTATTAACTCAGGTGTTGAACATTCATCGCGAATTGGTACATAATCATTAATTTGAGGTTCTATTTTTGATTGATTGTGTATCTTCTTAAGGTCCTTTCTATTGTTGTCTTTTGATTCCGCAGTCATACTTAAAACTCGTAAACTTGGTTTAAAAGTATTGCGATTCGTGATACGTAGCTCATAAGGACCAATAGCTAACGATAGAGTAAGCTTTAAAAAGCCCGTAACTGAGCAGTTAATATGGGAAATGAATGTGCTATATGTGCTGTTCCGTATTGGACTTTCGGGCATACAGACTGGGCTTTTGCCGCAGTTTCAGACCCGTCTTTTAATAAGAATAAACCTACATCACATGCAGTTACACTGCCTACAAAGCATATCGTAGATTTTGGAGAGTTCTTTGAGGGCGATAACTATCGATATCGTACAGACATGGATACCATGACGCTAGCTACAATTATAGGACAGTTTGAACTTGGGAACCGGTTTTTCCAATTACTCGAAAACTTATCTCCAAATAGATCTGTTGCGCACATACATAGACATATTCTTGGGGCACCTACTGTTGAAGCTGCTCTGATCGCGCAAAATCTAGAAGGAACTCCGATTGAGATAATGACGGGAGATCTGACACTTGGCATGTATTTTACTGAAGAACGTCGCTTTTTAGACCGCGAAACACTCGGAATAATGGACACTTCTGACGCAAAAGAGTTCGCCACAATAGAGTCTTTCAAGGTCAGACTGGACACTGATCGTGGACTCGTAGTAGAACCTGTAAACTTTTTTGGACGTATGATTATACCTAAAATAGGCAACCAGTACCAATACCAGATTCCACATGGCATTGAAAAGTTAGAGAGCCACGCAGTAGCAGAAGCAGTGGAAGAGTTACAACGTAATCTTTAAAAACCCTCTATCTAATTCTAATCATGGCTGAAATAAAATTCGCAATCGGCTCAAAAGAAGAAAAGAAAGTGTTCAAGCACGTTGTTAGTGGGGCTGACTCTGAGAAGCTTTTTGGAAAGAAGATCGGAGAGAAGTTCCGTGGTGAAGTCATTGGACTGAATGGTTATGAGCTAGAGATAACAGGTGGTTCAGATAGCACTGGATTTCCAATGCGAGCAGATGTAGCGGGGCCAGGAAGAAAGAAGATCATAATTACTAGAAGCTTAGGATTTGGTTCAAAGCGAGCAGGACAAAGAAAGCGTAGATCAATCCGAGGCAATACAGTTTCTGCAGATACAGCACAGATAAATTGTAAAGTTGTTAAGGCTGGAAAAGATAAGATCGCAAAGATCTTAGGCGCGGAGGCTAAACCTGCGGAAGGCGAAGCACCAAAAGAGGCAGAATTACCTAAAGAAGAAGCTGCACCCGTAAAAGAAGAGGTTCCAAAAGAAGAGCCAAAGCAAGAAGCTCCAGCTGAGGAACCTAAAGAAGAGCCTAAAGAAGAAAAGAAAGAAGAGCCTGTAGTTGAAGAGAAATCCGAAGCACAGTCTGAAGAAAAGAAATAGTTTTAAGCGTTATTATACATTTATTACATGGCAGGTGGAGGAATGCCTCTTGTAATACAAGCAAGAGAGCGATCAGAATACACAATTCCAGGTATTGAGGCTTGTAGTGAGTACATTAGTAGATTAAGAGAAGCATGTATACCTGCAGGTATACATTATATGTCTGATGCTAGACTTTTTCTTCATATTGATCCTTCTACTATCTCATCAGAAAGATCTACTATATTGGACTTAAGTAATAAAGTACAGAACATCGATTTTTGGGTTGAAAATCACCAGATATGGATAGAATCAAATAAAGTACGTCACTTTGAAGGTGGAACCTTTTTTGGCGAGGCGAGATGGGTGATCCCACCTGCTCTTTGGCCAATGAGTCGCTGGATGTTTAAGGATAATGCTTGGAAAATTAGTAATAATAATTTAGTACAAAACATGGACTCAGACCATAAACGCCTAAAAGCAGACGAGATTGTAGCTATTCTTACTGGAAAAGATAAATAAGACGGTTTAGTTTATTCAGATTTAATCATATATGGCTGAGTATTAACGACTTGCTGAAGCAGATCTCTCTGTTTCATGGCGTTTCTTTACAGCATTAGCAGCTTGATCACCTGCCGCCGTCATCATTATCTGTTCAGATAGGCGTTCAGGAAGGTCTTTTCGGTTACCTTTGCCTGCTTTGCTGTGATATACACCCTGTGTTAACCATCTAAGAACAAGATCGATTCTTCGTTGTGGAGATAAGTCAACTGCTTTTGGATATCGAACTCCACCGTATTCAATGGTTGTAACTCCTTCGATCGGAGAACCACCTTCAACAGCTCGAACAAATACCTCAACGGGGTTCTTGCCTGTCTTCTTTTCGATTATCTCGAACGCTTTGATAACATTACCTGTGATCTTTGTGTACTTACCTGTGTTGTGACCGCTTTCCTTATACTGTCGCTTACCTTTGTGGCCCGCAACCATTAACTTAAGGATTAGCCGCTCAACAATGTGTTTTTCTGACTTCCAGAACTGTTTACTCATGTTTCTTCCATGTGAGAATGGAACCAGTTTTGGATTAAGTGTAATATATCGTCTTAGACCTGCATCAACTACAGTGATGTTTGAGTCCCAACGATTGAATAATTTGAAATTATAAGCAAGTTTCTTGGCAACTGGAGCAGGTTTCTTAGCCTCTACAGGCTTTTCAACTGGTGCTTTAGCCACAGCGATAGGTGTAGTATCTACTTTCTTTATTTCAGCCTTAACTACTGGTTTATCGACCTTCTTAGCAATAACTGGTTCTGATTTAGCTTCGACTTTCTTAGGAGCCTCGATCTTCTGTGTGACTAGCTTTTTCTCTACTTTAGCAGTAGCTTTTACTGCCGGCGCTTTAGCTACAGGTTTTTTCTCAACTTTCTTTGCTTCTACTTTTTTAGTTACCATCTGTTTTCTTTTCCTCAGCAGGCATACCAGGTACTGGATCAGGTAAGTCCTGTCGTAGGTATTCCATACCTACTCGTGTGTTTTTTTCTATGCGCGCTTTTTCATCTGCAGATATAAATGGAGAGTTAAAACCTGGATCAATGGAATCCATAATAACTTGACCAAAATCATCAAATTTTAGTTCAGGCATAGGACCGCGATTATCGATCATAACATTAAGCGGTGTTTCAGTACGAATTATACCTGGAGTTATATCAAACATATCTCTACGTATATCTGCTAATTTTTTCTTATCCTCAGCATCGTACATTTTATCGTAATCAACTGGATCTTGTACGATTACTTCACAAACATTTCGAGCTTGAGTTTCATGATTAAAATCATCCGGGTTTCCAACATCACCACAATGATCCTCCCATACCTGATTTTCTGGAAGTGGTTCACGATTTTGACCCTTTCTTTCAGCTTTTCTACGATCTACTACCATTTTTATCGTCCCTTCTCCAGTTTTCCTCTCCAGAGCATGTCTAGAGACTGATTATTAACCTTAATAACTTGCCATCGGACCTGTGGAATGTCTCCTTTTGTCTTACCCATGTGCCCGCCGATTCCTGCGACAATAACCTGATCGTGCTCATCAATCTTCTTGATAGCCAGGTTTCCGGGTACAAAAGCCGTGATCTGCTTACCGTTTTTGGTCAGCTGAACTCTAACAACCTTTCTCATAGCTGAATTTGGTTGCTTTGCCTCTACCTGTCGTTTTGCTAGAACAATACCTTTAGCTTGGGGTGCGCCTTCTAATGGATCAGACTTGACGTTTAGTCTATACTTACGTCTGACATACCATCGATCACACTCAGCAAATTTCTTACGTCTACCTTTTAGCTTCTTTGCTGCATTCAGGCCTCTAGATTTTGAACCCATACGATATCAAACTCCTCAGGTGGTTTATAAAGTTTATGCCTAGTATCATAAGTATTTTAATCCTTCTCCTATAAGGACTGAAATGAAACTTAATCAGCTGTACTCTGTCGTAATGCATCCTAAGGCACCATATGCTTTTGACTATAGTGTTGAGAATCCGACGCATTATCCAGCACCAATCGGTGACTGGGAGCCGGGAAAGATGTGGTTTACTCTGAGATGGCAAGGCCAGAAGATAGGGGTACGGTTTGAAAACAAGGGAACGGTAGATAAGCCCGCAGTTGAAGTTTCTATATATGGAAAGAAGCCTGTTGAGTTCAAAGAACTACTAAGCGAGATAGCTTATCGATATGAATGGAATAATAGTGACGCTGAGTTCTACAACAAGTTTGGAAATGATTCCATACTTAAGCCATTGATAGAGAAGTATCGCGGCATGCATGGCTTTTGTGGTGAAGAGTTATATGATTTTATCATGATAACCATCTTCTTGCAGAATACAACAGCAAAAAGAACAGCTCAGATGACGCGGGTTATGCTGGAAAAATACGGTACTTTGCTTGAGTTTGATGGTAAGAAGCTATACTGTTTCTGGTCGCCAGAAGAACTTGTCGATGTTCCTGAGCAAGACCTTAGAGATCTGAAAGTGGGCTACCGTGCTAAGAGTTTCTTACGCGTAAGCAAAGATTTTGTTGACGGACACATAGATGAAGTAGAACTTCGTAAGCTCAATACAGATGATCTGAGAACTGATTTGCTTAAGATATATGGTATCGGACCTGCATCTGTTATGTATGCATTGGGGGGGCCGTTTAAGCGAGCAGTTATAGATGTGATTCCACCATGGGAAGCTAAAATCTATTCAAAGCTGTTGTTTAATCGAGACGGCGCCTCAGCAGAAGAAAGCATGAAAGAATTAGATAGACGCTACGGAAAGTACAAGCCATCTGCAATCCACTTCTTGTTTATGGACTTAGCTTGGAAACATCGAGCTGAAAGAATGAAAGATATGGAGAAATTGCTTCCGTTTAACTAGAGAATTCGAATATCTTTTACAGCAGAGTAATATCTTGCAACAATCTCTTTAAGTTCCTTAAGGCCTCTCTGTTGATTATCTAATAAGTATCTACGTTCTCTACTGGAGTTGAACTCGATCTGAGCAGTCTGTCGGCCATCTTGGTCAACTAACTCACAGTTCTTTGGTTTGATAGGGAAAAGATAGTTTTTAATCAGACTGCAACAGTCAGCAGACTGTTCTAAGATTTTTATGTTCTTGTTAGTCTTATCTCTAAGAGTTTTAATGTTTCTTCCTTGCGGACCGATCGCCTTGCCGACGTCACCTTTCTTTGTAACAAATATTAATGTATTATTAACCTGAAAACAATCAGTACAAGAAACATAGGTTATGTCGCGGAATAACCTCATCTGAAATATTGTATCTGCATTTAGTTTTATTACCACAGTATCACTTTTTTAAACCAATTATTGATATAGCGTATGGTTTTCTGCAGAGAGCTCCAAGTTCATCATTAGTCTGTTTGATTACATTAACTTTTGTGTCGGTTAATGCAGCCAAGCGTTTGTAACTCTCTTTATCATTAAGATTTGTTGTAAGAAATACTTCAGCAAGTTTACCTTCTTTTAGTATTCTTAGTGTTTCAGCTTTGCCAAATACAAGTTTTTTCTTATCTTTTATTACAGTTGTTATGGCCACCATTATTTTTTACTTCCTTTCGACGCAGTAGGCTTTGTCTTCGCAGCGCTTTTCTTCGGCGCAGTTTTAGTTTTCTTAGTTTTCAGCGCAGACTTCTTCATCTGAACCACTAAATCAGGTAGTCCCGTTCCGATTGGAACTGGCTGATTGATCATAATGTTTTCAACAACACTAGTTAGGTGATCTTCCTCACCAATAACACTTGCTTCAACAAGGTGTCGTAAGGGTATTTCAAAAGAAGCTCTAGCTAAAACACTCTGTTTCTCACTAGTAATACCGTGTCGAGTTATACCTAATAGTTCTCCAGACTTACACATTGTGTCTGCAACTAGCATAACGTGACGTATGTCAACATTAAGACCTTCTCGATCTAAGATCATCATAATTTCACGTATAATTAACTCAGCAACAGCTTCGATTCCATAAGTCTTAGCAACTTCGTAAAAATGGTTTGTAGTTACGTTATTTTCGTCAACTTCAGGAATCTCTTGGGTATCTTTAAGATTAGAACCATATGTCTGTACAACGTATTCATCTTGTTTACGAACTGCTAGAGAGTGAGTTACACCTTTTATACCAGATACGTATAAGCTACGTATTTTTTCTTTTAATTTGTATAGTTTCTTAATGTCTTTAACACTGGTTAGGTGAATGTTGTTTCCAATTGCCTTAACATCCGTGCCTTTAAGCTGCTTACTTAGGTTCTCAACGATCGTTTTTACACTAATACTATGTTTTTTACATAGTTCAGGGTTAAGTTTAACTATTAATTTGAAGTTTACTAGATCTGAGACAAACTCCGAAGCAATTGTCTCTAAACTTACTTGTTTTATCTTGTTAGCAATCTTGTCTGCTGCAGCAAAGGTTTTGTTATGTGGTGCTTTTAGCATTATGTTCATCATAGGAGTCTTTGGCTCTTTTCGCGCGTCTAAGATCTCGATAATTCTAGGTAGACCTAATGTAACGTTTAGCTCAGCAACTCCTGCAAAGTGGAACGTTCTCATTGTCATCTGTGTGCCTGGTTCTCCCAGACTCTGAGCTGAGATAACTCCAATTGCTTCGCCAGGACTAACTTGCATCTTCTGGAATCGTTCCTCAACCTTTTTTTTCTGAGCAGGGTTAAGCTTATTTAATTTAATATCACTAACAATCTTGTCAGGTAAATCCATCTGATTCCATTCCTTATATTGTGACATCTAGTTTACCTCCATCAGAACTAGCGACATCAATTCCGTCACCACCATATCTGAACTGTATGATGCTTCTTCCAGAATCCCGAACTGTTCCGTCGTAATCTACTTTTAAATCTTGAAGTGCGTTGATTAATCTTCGTTGCATGTATCCACTCTTAGGAGTTCTCATTGCTGTATCCATAAGTGAATCTCGTCCTACTATTGCATTAAAGAATAGTTCTATTGGATCCATTCCATGTGCATAACCATGCGATACAAAACCGTGTGCTTCTGGGCCAAGATCGTTTCGCTTAAAGTGAGGTAATGTTCGGTTTTTATATCCAAAGTTGATTCTTTCTCCACGTAGGGCTTGCTGACCTAAAAATCCACTCATAAGTGCGATATTCAATACCTTGTCTCCAGATCCTGCGTGTGCAGACTGGACCAGCATAGTATTCTCTTTTACAACCTTTGCTATCATATCAGACATAACATTTCGTGAGTTGTTTAGTGTTCGTAACATATGTGCTTCGAAAGTCTCTTCCACAGTCTTACCTGGCATAGGTATGATCTTTCCTTTGTGGAAGTCTTTGATGACAACATCTGATTCTTTAGTTTTATTTTGTAATATGTCTGCAATCTGATGCTGTTGCGTCTTAGGTATATCTAAATCCGATAAGGAGATTGTATATGCACGTAGCTTACTTACAGCAAGACCTAATGCGTTTAGTTTATTTATTACTTCAGAAACGACATCAGTACCATATATCTGATGTATCTTATGCAGAAGTAGACCGCCGTGTTCACCTACTTGTTTCTTATCAGCAATACCTTGTAGAAGTTCACCTTTTTTAACTACAAACTTGCCAATAACATTCTTACCTTTAATAAATTCTTGACCGGTGCTTTCAAAGTCTAGATCTTTAGGTAGTATGAGACTGAATATCTGACGTCCACGCCACAGCTGCTTACCTTTCTCAGTGACAGCAGGCTTAGGAAGATCACCATCATATTCAAATGCATTAACTAAACTAGATACTTCTGATCGAGTTAGTAACATCTCCTTTGTAAGGAAGTACGTACCAAGTAACGAGTCTTGAATTAGACCGATAATACTTAGACCATATCTAGGTGTAATAATCTGGTTATCAAGTAATAGAATACTTCTTGCCTCTGCTTGAGCTTCTTCAGTTTGAGGAACATGCATGTTCATCTCATCACCGTCGAAGTCAGCGTTGTATGAAACACATACTAATGGATTGATTCTAAATGTATAACCTGGAAGGATCTTAACTACATGACCCATCATAGATAGTCTGTGCAAAGAAGGTTGTCTGTTGAAGATTACAACATCGCCATCTATTAACTGTCTTTCGACAATCCAACCTGGCTCAATCTCTTCAAGAATTGTAGGTATTGTCTCATCTGTGATCTTTCTACGTCGGCTATCTGCAGTTGTTACGTACTTTGCAGATGGATAACCTTCATGGTTTTTGATGAGAGTTTTAAGCCAAGGTAGGTTCCATTCAGTAGCGGTTGTTGCAATTGTCATCTCTTTTGCAACACCCATCGGAACGCCTAACTCATTGATTTTGATGTTTGGATCTGGCGAGATAACTGCTCGTGCACAGAAATTAACTCGCTTACCTGCTAGGTTATATCTAAATCGACCCTCTTTACCTGAGATTCGTTGCGCTAACGTCTTTAGAGCTCTACGCGTTCTATGTCTAGCTGGTGGGATCTGTGATACTTTGTTGTTAAAGAATGTTGTAATATGATATTGTAGTAGGTCCCATAGATCTTCTACAATGATCTCGGGAGCTCCAGCATTTATGTTTTCTAGAAGTCGCTGATTAACTCGAACAACATCAGTAAGCTTGTGTGTAAGATCATCTTCACTTCGTTCTCCGGTTTCAAGTGTGATCGATGGTCTGATTGTGATTGGTGGAACTAATAACAGATCAAGTACTAGCCATTCGGGTCTGAATACTGCGGGATCATATCCAATAGCTGCTAGATCGCCATCTGGTATCTTCTCAAACCATTCTTTAATCTGATCTGGCCAAAGTCTTTCATTGTCTAGTTGGAAAGTTGTTGGCTTGTTAAGCTTTACAGGAGTTAGTTTTGTACTACAGTATGGACACTTCTTGACGTTCTTAAGAGATGTAAATAATGCAGACATAAGCGCACGTGTTCGTTCTAGGTTGTGGGTATTCTTTGCTTCTTCAAACTTAGCTGTCCACTCCTCGATCTTGTCCTGACGTAACTTAACTCTACCACATTCATGGCAGCTTGCTCTCAAGATCTTGTATACAGTGTCAATGTAGATAATCTGAATAACTGGTTTAGATAGGTTGATACTCCCAAAGTGACCTGCACAAGTTTTCATTCTACCGCCACAAGTCTTACAGCGTAATCCTGGATCAATAACACCCAGGCTAGGATCCATTAAACCTTTCTTAACTGGATAACCATCAGCATCGTAGATATCTGGAGTGATTACATTTACTACACTCAGCTTCTTTATCATCGAAGGAGATACAACTCCAAATGATATCTTCGCAATCTGTTTAGTTACGATCTCTTTTTTCATTTTAATTATTAATTTTATACTTGTCGCGTAAGGACAGTTTAGGTCTGATTCCTAGACTCTTTAGCTCGTCTAAGAATAACTTGAATGCATATGACATCTCCACTGGTGAAGCCTTAACCTTATCACCACAGGTCAGACAGGTTACTTTGTCTTTGTAATAATCAGTAATCGCTAAGTCACCACAACGGTCACATACATGTATGATTGCCTTATCAGAGTCAAACCGTTCTTTCATTAGAAGTGATGCACCATGACCAATTAAAGTCTCCTTCTCCATCTCTCCGAATCTTAGACCACCCTCAACTGCCTTTCCAGCTGTTGGCTGTCGTGTTAGAAGTGCGACTCGTCCTCTTGCTCTTGCCTGTAACTTGTCCTTAGCATTGTACTTAAGTCTTAGATAATAAATACTACCTACGAAGATTCTTGCTTCGTATTGTTTTCCAGTTCGACCGTCGTAAAGTGTCTCAGTTCCATCGTCTCGGAAACCGAGTTCCTTTAATTCATTACGTAAGTCGCCAGAGTCCTCACTATCAAATGAGGTGCCGTCAACATAACGACCAGATAATGCTGCGACCTTTCCACCAAGGATCTCTATAAGCTGACATACTGTCATACGTTTGCTGACTCCAAACGGTGAAAAAATCAGATCTGGTTGTATACCTGACTCAGTGAATGGAACGTCTTCTGATTTTGCAACAAGTCCAATGATTCCTTTCTGTCCATATCTACTGGAAAATTTATCTCCGACAATAGGAACACGAGTGTCTCTTACTTCGATTCTAAGAAGTGGGTTACCATCAGAACTTTCAGTCATAAGAACCTTTGAGACCGTACCGATCTCACCAAATTTGATTCTTACCGATGTATCTTTTCGAATATTTGCAATAGCACTAAATGATTCTAACTTACTTAGGAATCGTGGAGGTGAGTTCTTTCCAATAATTACATCAGAACCTTTAACATCTACTTCAGGATAGGTGATTCCATCTTCTTCCAGGAGTCTGTAATCTTCTTCAGTTGTATATCCCTGAATTTCCTTATCTGGTATTGCAATCCGGTCTACCTGTCCACCCGGATATCTTGCTTTTTCTGCGATGTACGGACGATAGTGAGTGATTCTAGCGTAACCACGATCTAATGAGCCTTTGTTTACAACAATAGAGTCCTCAACATTATACCCTTCATAGTTCAGAACAGCAATAGTTATATTCTGTCCACCAACCATAAGATCTCCAAAAATATCTTGCGTAAAACTTCTAACAAGTGGTCTTTGTGGGTAGTGTAAAAGATTCATGTTAGTATCAAGTCTGTTTAGGAAGTTTAATGCGTATAGACTACAACCTTGTCGTTGATTCTTCTGACCACCATTAAGTCTGGCAGCAGCTTCAAAGTTACCGTATGGAACAAGAGATGTGTTTGCTCCGAAGATTGCTAAAGGATTAACTTCTAAGTGAGTGTGTTCTTTTGTTATGTCTTCTTCATTAAGTGCGACAAATGCACTCTCTTCTTCTAGCGCATCCAGTGATTCAATAACTCCTTTCTTGATTAGATCTGACCATTTAAGTTTACCTGCTTTAAGCTGGTTGTTGTGTTCGTCAGTTAGAAGGGACTTACCGTTCTTGACAATAATTAATGGACGTCTATGTCGGTCTTTACACATTACAACGTCAACTCGATTTTTAACAGAATCATAATTTAGATTTAGTGAGCCAGAGATTTTTCCATCACGTCTACTAGATATAACTTGCTCTACAAACTTGTCCCCGTCAGGTACCTGTCCATGAAGGACACCATCTATGAATACATCAACGCCCATTTTAATCAAAAGGTTTTAGACCTATTTCCTCCATAGTTTTAATTGATTTGCTTTGTTCTGATTTGCTCATGTTCTTTGTGATGTGTGATAATATTGCTAAAGTCTTTCTTAGACCTATGTTCTTTCCTTGAGGTGATTCAATCGGACACAGTCTACCCCAGTGTGTAGGATGTAGCTCTCTTGCCTCAAAGCTCTCTCGAGACGCTTCTAATAGTGATACTACATTTCTTAGATGCGCGTACATGTTAGTATAACAATCTCTTTCAAGTCTTTGGCTAACTCCCTGTCGTCCAGAGGTCCATTTTCCAGTAGCCATTGCGCTCTTTATCCTTTGAGTTAATAACTTTGTTCGTACAATAGATGCTAAAGGTATGATTCTACCTCGTCTAACTCCTCGTGTGAATATGTATATGATGTCGCTGACCAACACTTTAAAGTTGGTTCGGAATAGATCTTCAAGAAGATCTCCAGACATTCTAACTCTTTTATTCATGTAATGGTCACGGTCGTCTGGATTAATGGTACCTGCCTTTAACATAATAAGTTTCTTAACCATTCGTCCGATAAATCGTGCTTTAGCTTTTCTACTTTTAATATCTCGTCCAACATGTGGAAGTAAAAGATTATCTAACATGTATACAACTCGTTGTATCTTTCGATCGCGAGGTAGTGCTAAGTGCATTGTTTTTGCTATGAATTCTTGCGCATCTTCCGCAGTCTTAATATCGAGCGCTTCGTATAAGTTAATATACAGATCGTCATTGATTTCGTGGTCTACGAGATCCACAATGTCTTTATCTACAGTTACGCCAAGCGCTTTCATAATTATAACAAAAGGAATCTTACTAAATGTTGTAAAACTCATCAAGAATAAACCTTCTTTGTTCCTATCAATTGAATGTGGAATTCTATATGTATCATATGCTGAGAACAGACTAACTTTGTGTGTGATTGGACCTGAGTCAACAAGCTTAGCAAAGACAGTATTTGGCGCAAGATCTTCTAAGTAGACGAGTACTCGTTCAGTACCATCGATTATAAAGTAACCACCACAATCTTCCGGATCTTCTCCAGCATCAATTAGCTGTTCAGAATTCAGATCTGAAAGGTGACATAACTTTGATTTTAACATTATAGGGATCTCTGCGATCTCAACCTCTGCACGTTCTCTTTCTTTACCATCTATGATTAACCCAACTTCTAGGAATACTTTTGAAGAATATGTTAAATTTCTTAATCGAGCTTCCATTGGGTATAGCTCTCTTTCAGAACCATCTGCTTCAACAATAGTTGGTCTATTAAGACTGATTGCGCCAAACTCAAACTTTACTTCCTCTACTTCTGGCGGAACAACTGCAGGTATAGCTTCTTTTTGATCATTAACAATCTTCTGAAGTTGATTCTCAATAAAATCATTAAACGATACAATGTTGCTGCCCACTAATGTGTTTTCCTCGAAGAATTTTCGGATAAGTAGCTTTCTATCAATCATTCTACAACCCTCCGATAATAAAGATATTTTCCAGATGGACCCATTCGTTCTATTTCAATTACGTCATTAATCTTAGCATCTAGCTGTTTAATAACTGCGTCTTTTAGAAGAATTTTTGGTAGTTGAACTAAAGCAACGTTATACCTGGCTAGAACGTCTAGCTTTTCTTTCTCAGACAAAATACGATGTTTCGGAACCAAAACATGTTTTAAAAGATCTATTTTTTTAACCAGCGATACCACCCATACTCTCGACCGTAAATAAGCGCCCTGGCCGAGATTTTCAAAGTCAATCTTGGTTGATTGGATAAACTTATAAAGTTTTCCTCTGCCGTAAAGCAGTTTTTTTGAACTCGGGTCATGCGAGATCTGTAAATCCTTTTTGCAAAGAATTTCTGACAGTCACATATGATAGGCCAGACTACACCACCAGGGCTTGCTTGTCTGTCTTCTAATCGGTTTATAAAGTTTTCTTGAGAAAGCAAAGTTTATTGGCGAATCTTTGATTTGACTTATAAAGTTTTCTCACCGAAAAACTTAGAAGCCATATATCTTCTTGTACTTAGTTCTTAGATATGAAACATATGCATCAACATCCAGTCCTTTTCCACATGTTTTCTTAATGATGTCATCTGCACGTATAGTATCTCCTTTGCTATGAACATGTTTTTTTAACCAATTGATTATTGGCACGAATTGTAGTTTACCAAACTTTCGTTCTAATCCTGGGATGTCTTTCTTCATCTGTGCAAATAACTGCGATGCATAGATAGTTCCAAGTGCATATGTTGGAAAGTAACCAAAATATCCGCAAGACCAGTGAACATCTTGCAATACACCTAATGCATCTGTTTTTGGAGTGACGCCCAGCATTGCTTTCATCTGTCGGTTCCATTCTGCTGGAAGATCTTTTACTTTTAGACGACCTTCAATAAGCGCTAGCTCTAGCTCAAATCGTAAGATAATGTGTAAGCAATATGTGACTTCGTCTGCCTCAACGCGAATTAAACTTGGTTTGACAAAGTTCAGCTCATGATAAAAATCCTTGAGTTTGACACCTTTCATTTGCGTAGGAAAGCCTTTCTTAAATTGTGTAAATAGCACGTTGGCGAATGACTCACTTCTACTCATAATATTCTCCCAGAATCGAGATTGCGATTCATGTAATCCAAATGATGGTGCATCATGTAGCGTCGTGTGTGCGTACTTTTGTGGAAGATTGAGATCGTATAGAGCATGTCCTGATTCATGAACCGTTCCAGTGAACGAACTCAGAGGGTCCTTATCGTCAAAGCGCGTTGTAAAACGAGTATCCTGTGTACCAAGACTTACTGTAAAAGGATGCGTAGATTTATCGATTCTACTTATGTCTTTTTCACGGATTATCTGTGGGTAAATCCAGTCGCTAATCGCTTGCTGACCTTCTTCAGGAAATCGTCCTTTCAACGTTTTCTTTTGTCTTTTGTACTGCTTAGTGCTTTTTATATCTTTTAACAACCTGACTAACTCAGGTTTTAGTTTCTCAAAGATCGGTTTTAGTTGTTTTACTGTCATACCTTCTTCAAAACTATCCAATAATGTGTTGTAGGGATGACCGGGGAGATTAATGTATTTTATCTTCTGCTTCTTGAATTTAATCATCTTCTCAAGATATGGTGCAAAGATCGCAAACTTGTTTTTCTCTCTAGCAATCTTCCACTTTTCACCACATATTGCTTGAAATTTCGTATAGTCTGTAACAAATTTAGTTGGAACCTTTCGGCTTTTTTCAACTCCTTTGTGAAGCCGCGTGACTACAAGTCGGTCTTTTGGTGTAAGTTTCTTAAGAACTGCTGACTTCATTAAGCGTTTAAGTGCAGCCCAAAGTTTATCATCAATGATCATCTCATGTACTAGTTTACTTAGAATCGCTAACTGTTCAGATCGATCTTCAATCCCTTTTTTTGGCATGTAGGTTTCTAAATCCCATTGTAATAAGCTTGCAGCATTGCCAATTAAACTAGCTTCTTTTTGAACCTCATAAATAAATTCAAGATCGTCTTTAGTTGCCATATTTTACCAAGTAATTAACCCTTAAAAAATGTTCTACAGTAAAGTATACTATAAAGCATAGGTTTAAAAACACCAATTATATACCTGAGTTAGAGATTGAAAAGAAGTAATGTGATTTAAGGATCTTGTTCTACATCCATTAGCTCTTTGTTGAGATCGTGGATAATAATGAAAAGTACAAAAACATTCAAGGCACTAGGTGTAACGAAACCCGTTTTAGACGCCATACGTGCTCAAAAATTTGATAAGCCTACTGAGATTCAGGCAAGAACCATTCCCTTGATACTCTCAGGCCGAGATGTTATTGGTGGATCTAAAACTGGATCTGGAAAAACTCTAGCATTTAGTTGTGGTATAATCAAGAAAGTAATACCGCATAAAGGCGTACAGGCAGTTGTATTAGTGCCTACGCGAGAACTTGCTGAGCAAGTTGGAAATGCAATCATAAAGTTTTCTAAGTTTAAACGAATGAGTGTCGTTAAAGTCTATGGTGGTGTATCGATTAACCCACAGATAGAGCACTTACGAAGAGCAGATGTTGTTGTAGCAACTCCTGGCAGATTACTCGATCATATCGACCGACGTACCGTTCGGTTAAATGCAGTTAAGACGCTAGTTCTTGATGAAGCCGATCTAATGTTAGATATGGGTTTCTTACGCGATGTAGAAAAGATTATTCGAGAGACTCCAAAGCGACGTCAGACCCTATTGTTTTCTGCTACTGTTTCCGATGATATCTATCATCTGGAAAAGAAACACATGCATAATCCTGAGAAAATTTCAGTTGAACAGTTTGTTGATGCATCAAAACTAAGACAGGTATACATAGATGTTCTTAGTCAAGAAAAGTTTTCTTTACTTGTTCATCTGTTGAAAGAAGAAAGATCTGGATTAGTAATGGTGTTTTGTAATACTCGTAGGAACACTGATTTTGTTGCTAAGAACCTTAAAGCAAACAATGTACAATGCTGTGCTATCCATGGTGGACTGACACAGAGTAAACGACAACAGATCTTACAAGATTTTCATAGAGGTAAGACCTATGCTTTGATCTGTACTGATGTTGCAGCTCGTGGTTTAGATATTCAAGATGTATCACATATTTACAACTATGATGTCTGTAAAGATGCTAAACAATATATTCATCGAATTGGTAGAACTGCTCGAGCCGGAAAAGAAGGTAAGGCAATTACATTACTTTCAGACCGCGATCATGATAATTTCTCTAAAGTTAGTCGACTTAATCGAGACATTGAACATATAGAAATGCCTGAAATCCCAAGCGCCCAGATTGTATATAGACCTACAGGTAGAACACCAACAGATAGGCGACCTGGTAGATTTATGGGTAGACGTAATGGTTCGGGTGGCGGTGGACGTGGTGGTCAAAGACCGCGAATACTGCGAAGACAGTCTAATGCCGCTAGACCGCGTAGATCTAACGCATCTCGATAGTTAACAGTTCTGTACTCACGTCTATGCAAATGTTTTTTATGTCTTTAGGTAATAATATATAGATGGGTTTTTTAGATAGTTTAAAATCGATACTCAAGTCTAAAACAGAGTTAGAAGAGAAGGTTATTGAGACGATAAAATCTACTGATCTTAAAAAATGGATTCAAGGTAGAAAAAAAGATATTGCTACTGAAGAAGCTGAATTCTTAGCTCGAATAAATACGCGAATAAACCAACTTGCTGATGAGCTTGAAAAAGAAGTAGCTGAGCTTAAGGAAATCGATTTTGATAACTTAAAAATTGAAAAACGTACTAAGTTCATAACAGGAGTTAATCTGGATAAGTACATCGACCATCTCAAAAACTTAATCGAAACGCTACGAAATTTAGATTTAACTACGTCAGCAGATATTATGGTAACGATAACTAAGGTTTTCAACGAATTTGATCAAAAAGCCATGAAGAATTTTCAGAAAGCATCTTTCTTTGTTGGACACAAATTAGGTGATATTGGCATAAGCACTGCCCGTTTTTTCAAAGACATAAAACAGCTAATAAGTGCTAATGAAACCTTAATTAAGAACACTAAAATGATTCAGTTTGTGGGTTCTCGATTAGATGAGATAGATAACCTTGAAAAAACCGCGCAAGAATTTACGTCTCAAAAGGCGTCTTTTGAAAAGGAAGTGTCAAAGTTAGAAGACGAAAAGAAACGCGTCACTAAAGAAATAGATACTGTAAAAAATAGTAAAACATATGCTAAAGAAACTCAAAAGCGAGAAGATCTAGAAAAAGACAAGACTGAGCTCACTAAAAACATCTACAAATTAAGAACGCTTATAGATTTCAAACTTTTAGCCAACACATTTCATAGTAATCCAAAACAGATAGCGATTGTAAGGGAATACAAAGCTAATTTTGAAGCAGCATTTCAGAGAGATGCAGGTAGGAAATTGATTAGCTTGCTTGAGGAAGCAAAAGTCAATCATGGAAATGTATTAGATAGTATAAACAAGATAACAGCTACTCAGCAAAAGATCGATAACACTTTGATTGAACCCGATCGTGTTAATGAGCTAAACCATGCTATTGGAGATATAACACGTAAGATCGAAGAGATTACTTCTAAGACAGAACTTGAACAAAAAAAGTACGATAAGTTTCAAGCAAACCGTGAGAGAGTATTGTCGTTAGTTCGAGAAAAGCTAGCTGAGATCGATGTAGTTTTAGAATAACGTTATTCTGGAATTTTACCTAAATGTATTAAAGATAGACCATAATCTGCAATTTCTTTCATCTGTCGGTCATCTTCACCCATGTCAGTTATATTGCAAATGTCTGAGAGTACTTCTAAAATCTTCTTACGCCCCCATTTTTCCTTACGAGCAACATCTACAAAATTAGCATGATATGAAAAAGCACAAGGTGGATTAATACCATCACCATGATAAAATCCCCAAAGGGTATTTAACGCATACTTTGCAGCTACCTTAGCGTGTGCTTTCTCGTGAGCAATCACTTTTTTCGTAAGAGTATCATCCCACTTTGGCTCTAGTTTAGCTCGACGCTCAAGATCTTCAGAGGTATTGAATAAGTCAATATGTTTTAGCACGCTCTTTTCAGAGACAGTCTTTTTGGTGAGGTACTCTTCTAAACCAATACGTCCTACGGCAAAACTTTCCAGAATTTCATGAGATTGTCTAAAGTAACTACCTATCTGAATATCGTCCCTTACAGTAGGTTGTACTGTCTCTCCAGCTAAGATCCGATCTATTTTATTCAAAGTAGGGTCTTTACATTTATGCATAACTACACTTCAGTAGTTGACTTAAAAAACTATCCTTTTAAGAATAGTAGATAAAAGACTTTTTATGCTGTCAGTGCTTAACAGTAAAAGCGTGAAACAAAACATATTAGTGATAGTTTTAATCTGTATGCTATTTGTAGTTAGTGGCTGTATTGGGAGTAGTGGGCCAATTGAATTAGATGGTGTTGAGGTTAGAGAATATGAAGGGAAAAAACTGTCTTCAGTTGATGATTTTAGAGAGAACTCTATATTGGGGCCGCAATACGTCAACATCGATACCTACAAGCTACGGGTCACTGGATTAGTTGATAATCCAAAAGAGTATACATATAGAGAAGTAGTTGATGGTTTCCAAAGCTACAAAAAAGTTGTAACATTAGATTGTGTTGAAGGCTGGAGTGCGACAATTCTCTGGGAAGGTATATTACTCAAAGATCTAATTGCAGAGACTCAACCAACTTCAGAGGCGAACACGATTATCTTTTACGCGCATGATGGTTATTCAACTTCATTCCCATTAGAATATGTGATGAACAACGACATAATTCTAGCACATCGGATGAATGATGTAACAATGCCTCCTGAAAGAGGGTATCCTTTCCAGTTGGTTGCAGAAAGCAAATGGGGATACAAGTGGATTAAATGGATCACAAGGATTGAGCTATCTGACGATCCAACATATGAAGGCTACTGGGAAAGCAGAGGATATTCAAATACAGGTGATTTAGACGAATCGTTTAGAGGATAAAAATGGTAAACATATTACTTTCGAGACGGGTGAGGACCTTAGTTCATACATTACTCATGATCGTTACAGCCTTATTTCTTATTTCAGGGTTTGGGATAACTAACTATCAACTTGTTGGACCTCTGACCCTAGGTTTGCTTGGCAAGAGCAGGGCGTTCTGGCTTCATTCTTGGCTTAAGTGGCCTTTTGTTATATTTCTAGCGCTACATATATACATAACAATGAACTACAAGATCAAAAACTGGTTGAGACGAACTAAAACTGAATAAGATCTGAAAGAATAATGCGGTTTCTCAGCTCAGTCTTTATCTTTAAGGAATAATATTACAAATACTGCAATAAAGTATAACCCGCCAATCAACTGGAATACAAAGTTTATTGTATATTGATCCGATAATAGACCAAAGATTGGGATAAAGATTGCTAATCCTAAGCGGTTTCCCATATTTCCCACCGATATCACTGTAGCTCTATTTTTTGATGATATTTCGAGGTTTTGTAGGTGCATCATAATTGGCCCCCTAATTCCCCAAAACAGCGCGCCAGTAACTAAAAATATTCCAACCCAAATTCCAACCGTAAGTGTTGCTCCAAGTAGGAGCAGTGGAGCAGAAATTACACTCCAAATAAGTACCTTTTTGTTTCCGAACTTACTGCTTACATCATGAGATATCAGTGATCCTAAAGCACTTAATCCAAAGGTAAGGGCAAAAATTAAACCAAAGTATTCTATAGGTATTACTTTGAATGAAAGGAAAATCGGTTTTAGTTGGTGTGACACCTCTCCAAATGCATTGAATAGGAAGCCTACAATAAAGAGTATAAGCAATTGCCGCTTCTTAGCAAACAACTTTGCTGATTTAGATACATGTCTGAGAATATTACTATGTTTTTCTTTTGCGTACTTTGGTTCAGTTAGGAAGAAAACAAGGATTAACGCTACTGTAGCTGGAACAATTGTCGCAAGGATTGGTAGTCTTAGCGATTGAGTAGCAAGAACGCCTCCAATTATTGCGCTTACGCTTGCTCCAATCTGCCACATGCTGCCATTTATGCCTATAACTTTCTTGAAGTGAGTTTTACCTGGAAAGAGAGTTATCGATCTACTTTCTACAGACTTCTCAGATAATGCAATTGCTTCTCTCCGAGCTTGTTTGTTTACCCCTTTGATTGAATCAAACAATAACGCAACATCGGTTCCACTGTTTAAACTTTCAGCTAGCGACATAAGTATTGCATATACAATAAAGAATACGAGTGCGGTTCCAATACTAAGGAAAAATAGCGCGAAAAGTGTTACAATGCCAGATACTATAAGCGTATTCTTTCTGCCAAATAGGTCTGCGATTGCACCACTAGGAACCTCAAATAACACAAGGAAGACAGCTTCCAGGGCAATGATTAAAGATACGTTGAAGACTGTAAATAGTTCTTGTTGAAGATATAACGCATAGATTGGTAAGAAGAACATGAGACCTTTGAGAAAATTGATCAAGTAGATCTTCCATATGTTTGAGTTTAACCCGTCAGCTGTCTCTCGCGAAGTCATAGCTTCTCTAGCAAACTAATAATATAAACTCTTTGAAAAATTACTAAAAATACTGTTAGGAATTTATAGTTCTAAAGACTATTTTTGCTTAGCAGGCATTTCTGGATCCGTGTAACCGAATTGCTGCTTTGTGGCCTCTAAAATCGCTTCTATGTCGAAAGTATCTGGATTAAATGTTTCAGCTTCTATAGCGCGCTCCGCCTTAGATATTACTCCAGTGTAAAGTATTGCTCTTAAACCAAGTAAATTCTGACATGTTTGGAGGTGTTGATCTATAATTACATACATTGGATCTGGTTCAGAAGTTCCACGAACGCTTGAACTAATTTTATTACGCGCTTGTAATATAGACTGTGTTCTTTCGTCTACAATCGCTAAAGATTGTTTCATCTCATCAATTGAAGTATAAACTTCAGCTTCAGTGGGTGCCATTGTTACTTATAGGTGGAAATAGTGGTTTAAAAGTGTTTCTATTCGCTAAATAGACTTAGAGTAATAACTCCCGTCCCCCAAATCCGAGAGAATAGTGACGTTTGTATTAGTTAGTTATGGTTAAGGGAGTATAAAACTATTTCTTTCTAATCAAGTTTAGACCCGCGCCCCATGAATCATATACATAACCATATCCTTCCTTTCTGAGAGCTTTCTCAACAGCTTTGAATAGCTCACGTTGCGTGTTCTGGTCAGCATCTCTTAATATACGCAGTATTATTTTGATTAAGTCCTGTGATTTAATTGATAATTTTTTAATTGGTTGTTTTTCTAATTCCCAGACTAAATATTTATAGTAGGGTCTGATTCTACCGCCATCTAATGCAAATATTACGTTCAAAAGAAGAGGTATGGACTCTGCAGCTTGCAAACGAGCGCCGATAGTATCTTTATCTCTAAAGCACTTAAATGAACGATATACATTATTGATATATCCGTCCAAATGCCCACTAAGGTATTTCTTAAGGATTTTTTTAGGTATTATGCCCTTCTTATCAATTAGTTGCTGAATCTTTCCATTCTTATCTACTAATGCTTTAAGATGTGTAAAATTATATCTGTTCCATTCACATTCAGTGCCCAGTTCAGCATGTTCTTTAAACGTAGTATAAGAATATACCATTATATCAATATCATCAGAATTGATAGAATACTGCTTTTGATATTGTTTGAATACAGCGTCTTTAACTATCATATACGTATCATAGTCCGAATGTTTTGTTTCTCGGCCCTTACCTCTTGAACCTCCAAGAAAGAAACCAATGATGTTTTTGTCTTGCTTAGCATCTTCAAAAACTTGTTTGAATTTTTGGTCTTTGTTCATACTTTACGTTCTTTTAGATATATAAAAAAGTATAGAATTTAGTTCCGTCCCGCAACAAAATACCTTAAAATCAATAGCCTAAGAGCAATATATCCCGTCCCCCGGACTCGAACCAGGAACCTCGCGGGATCTGCCCAGAACATGTTCTGGGGTAACGCACCCGTAAGAATTGCTTCTTTTGGGTGGAGACCTTTCTTTCTAAAGAAAGGGAACCATACTACAGCCACGCGCTCTACCAATTGAGCTAGGACGGGATTATTTGTACCCATTTAATATTTCTTTTCGCCAGCGTTTTCTTTCGTAAAGAAAAGGCTGAGCTATTGGACGGGATGATAATAAGGTTAATAGCTTGCTTATAAGTTTTTCCTCAGAAAAAGTTAGACTACAAATCCTTTGATTTGTTCTAGAGTTGTTTGATCTTTGAGAATACTTCGATTGGTTTCTTGCCTTTTTCTTTCTGTGTGAGCTTAGCTGCAGGAATAAGGATCTTGCCCTCAACCTCTATCTTTGACTTCATTTTGTAAGACAACATTCTTTCTTCTTTTGGCTGAAGCTCCTCAAACTTCCAGATGACATTAAGCTTATCTTTGTGTTGCTTAACTGCAGATGGCTTCATAGTGCCAAACTCTCGGGATAACATGAATGGAACTGGAATATGATCTTCTAATACAACATTCTTCTGAACCTTACCTGTCTTGTTTTTTATAGCTAGTTCAATGCTAATGTACCCATCTTTCTTCTTTTCGATGGACTTAACTAAACGATATCTAGACATGTAGTATATGCCAAGCATACTTAATGCTACAAGTATCAGAATCACTGCTACAAATAACGGTAGATAGGAGATACGATAAGAGAAAGTTGCTTCGTCACCAACAGGGATCTCATAGTTCCAAGATACGCGAGTATTTGCACGATCACCAATAAGTTCGTTACCCTCACTTGTTAGGAAAAAGCTACTCATCTGCGTAATTGGTGTCTCCCAGTTTCCAGTTGCAACAGCATTTCCTTTGTTCATAATAGTAACGGAGTACTCTTTAACTAAGAACTCTTCAGACCAGTATTCCTTTGCCTCAATCTCTTCTATGATGTTTATCTTTGCTTCAACAACTGGGCTTTCTTCTAATACTTTAACGTGAAGATACTTGTAATCAAGCAGTTTTGTACCATTATCATTAAACTTAAAGTAGACACTGTATACACCCGCTTTTACAACCTGTGGTGGTGCTATGTAAATATCAACGAGCTGTGATTTGTGCGCACCTAACTCTATAATGTATGGTTTGATTGTGATATCCCATTGATTTCGTGGGATTGGAACGGTTAGTGACATCTTATCATCGCGATTATTAGTCAGCTCAACCTGATAGTGAGCAACTTCGTCAAAGTTGATCTCAGAGTCAATTGCCTGAGCATCTATTAACAGGTCAGGTACTGCCTGCGCTGATGATAAACTACCTAACAATAGGACTGCAAGAAATGCAAATAATAGATATGTTCGCCCACCCATACAGATAAGAGCAGGTGCTATAATATAAACTTTCCGTAGAAAAGCTTATTCAGCAAAGTCTTTTTTCCGAAGAGCGTTAATCATACTACTAAATTTGGGGATTTCTTTTTCCCAGAATGCATAAGCTTCTTGGACTTCTTCTGGCAGGAAGCCAAATAAGTATCTCATTGTTGGATCCTCTTCGGGATCTGCGTTCAAGCCGAATTGTCTAAGGGATGGTGAATAAATTGGTGCATTAAGAAACAAATCTTCCGTAAGATTAGCTATAGTCTTAAGTTGTTTAACCGAACCTTCATCATACATAACATCACCTTGCAGTATCTTTTGATAAAAAGGATAATTAATCAAACCGTTCCAATCCCAATTACCGTACGCATTAGATTCTAAATCGTCAAGCATTCTATTGATTGGAACAAAGTATACTGGTTTTGCTACTGACGTATCCGTCATCATAGGTAAAGTATCTGATTTAACTAACACTGCAAGTTTACGTATATTGTTCTCTCGAAATACAACAACTCCTTCAACATGCTTGCTATGTTCTCCAAAGTACCCACGTATCGTTTCAGATAGCAGTAGCGGCGAGCTCATGATTTCTCTACCTTTTGGCATGAAACCGAGATTAACTATCCGATCAAATAAAGTATCTTGTTGTGAAATAGAAGGTTGATTAAACGTCATAATATGTGTTTGTAGCGGCTCTTTTAAACATTATTACTAGAGCAGAATAGCAAGCTTTAAATACCCACTTTAAGCACTATGATTACTTTGAGGTGCTTAAATGGAAAGACCACTAGATGCATTAAATCAAGCAAAAGGAAAAAGAGTTATTGTAGAACTGAAGAACAAGCGACAAGTTACTGGAACTTTAAAAGCATTTGACATTCATGTCAATACTGTCTTAGACGACGCAGAAGAGCGTGGCGAAGACGGAAAGATGATCCGTAAGCTTGGACGTGTTTTCATCCGAGGAGATATGGTTCTATTTGTAAGTCCAGCATAATTGCGATAGACTTTTAAATTAGATAATAAGGTAAGTAGTATGAGTAAAGGAACACCAGCAATGGGCCGCCGAAGCGGTAAGAAAACCCACATCCGATGTCGAAGATGTGGTAACCATACATATCATGCTCAGCATAAGAATTGTGCAAAGTGCGGCTTTGGTAACACTAGCCGACTTAGAAAGTACAATTGGATAGAAAAGTTATTCGCTTCAGGTAAGCGTAAAAGATAATTTTATTCTTTTTCTAATGTAGGTAAATCACGTATTATTCTAACTAAGTCATCAACACCGTTTGGTAGACTTACTGGATTATCTGCGCCGCGTATTTTATCGAGTGTTATAGTGTGCTTTCTACCACCTTTTGGTTTATATAAATTAGTACGTGCAATCATGTCAAAGTAAAATTTCATATGCGCCATTCCCCTAAGATACTGACCTTTTGCACCCCAGACGTTTTGCTGTGTTCCGATAAACAGTTCAGTGTTACCTCTACGCATAGCCGTATTAGTTAATCTCTGAAGGCGGAACATTGCATCTAATCTAACATCATCTTTACTACCAAGCCCAGTACCTTCTCGAGCAGCTCCGTCAGCATGTTCTGCTGCAAAATCTACATAGTCACTAATCCCATCGATGACGACGACAGGCGAAAGGTATACTGAATCAGTATTTTCCTCAGAAGGTTTACCTAAGATACTTGTTAGATGATCACAATCAGTTGGCACGACTCGTCGAACCCATGGTTTAAGGTTTGGGTGGTCTTTACAGATTCTTCCAAGTATTAATTCGCCGCCCATATTGGCATCTACAAAAGTAATAATTGGTGCATCGATTTTTGGTTGTTCTTTCTTTGCCTGAACATACTTTACTGCGAGATTTAATGCAGCAGTAGTCTTTCCAGTTCCAGTGTCTCCAGTTAATAAAACTCCAACCGTCATAGTACAGCTGTATGGCTATCTTTTAAAAAAACCTCTTTGCTTGAGTAAACACAACTCTTATAAATCTCTTACAACGTTTACAGGTAACATGGCAAACGGTGATTACCCCAAATTTTAGGGAACACACTTCTAGCTATGCTGTTTTGATTAAGTAACTAACTTAGTCAGAGATAGGGCCGTTAGCTCAGTCTGGTAGAGCTCCAGGCTTTTAACCTGGGAGTCATGGGTTCAAATCCTGTACGGCCCGCTTATTTTCTTATAGTAAGTCTTATAAAGCCTGATTTATAGGTATAAACATGCTAGGTGATTACCTTAAGATATCAGAATAGGAATTCTTGTCTAGCTGTATTTTTCGAATTAACTGTCTGTGGTGATTATCCCAAGATCAGTGATAACCATCCCAAGCGTTAGTTCTATATACGGGCTCATAGCTCAACCTGGTTCAGAGCGTCCGACTCTTATGGCAATAGCTAGAGCTATCGGAAGGTTAGGGGTTCAAATCCCCTTGGGCCCATCTTTAGAGGTAAATGAAAATGAATAACGAATATAACCAAAGACGGGGAGCCGTGGAAACGGGCGAACAAATGCGTGGTGATCCCAAGCAGCAGCTGGGGAACTAATTTTGGAACTTTAGATTTTGATGTTGAACCACAGACAATCTCACGTAGTAGGATTGACGCAGAACTAGAACAGGGCGTACGATATCTAGCAGGATACCCTCGTCTAACTGAAATTCAACCACAAGCAATCCGAGTTGTACAACGCTGTCTACCGCGACAGATGTTAATATCTGACTTTGCAAGTAGTGTTGGCTATGTCTTAGACCTGGCTAGAACCTATTATGGATTGATGATATACCACGAAGACAACAGACCATTAGGTGGGCTTGGTGGAATAGCAACAACCTGGCAAGCGAGAGGTAGAATTAACCAGCGAGAGGTAGTTCTTTCTCCAGAGGATGTAAGTACTATTCGTGAGCGAGATACGCAAGCACATCTAATACGTTGTAATCGAGAACTTCTAGCTATCATACGAGGTGAGAGTAATGACTAGGCAACAGATTGCACCGTGGGCTAGAAGCTATGCTCAAAGACTGATACATACGACGACAGAGAGACCAATAACAATCGTAACGGGTAGTAGTCCAGTACCGCCTTCAGCACGAAGAATGTATGAACATCTGATCGCAGACGAGATTGTTAGAGCTTTACGTGCACAGAATGTAGAAGCACGACAGGTGATAACTATTGGAGATGATGAACCACTGCGAGCGATAGCTAGCGAGTTACCGCGAGAGACTGAAAGATATCTAGGTAGGCCGCAGAATCAAGTCATGGTGGGGTCGCAGAACTTTGTCTCGTATTTTGTAAATCAGATAACCGATGTATTGGATGAGTTTGGGGTTGACGCAACAATGGTCACTGAATCTGAAATGCTTCAACAGTACATGCCACAGATACTTCGAGTAATGGAAAACGAGAGCGGTGAACTGCCTTTGTTTGTGCAGTGTCCTCATTGCGAGCAGCTTGCTACAACATCAGTAACATCTGAAGATGATCATTACACCTACAGATGTTCTGGGGAGCAGGAATTCAGAAGTTATTCTGAAGGTAGACGCGACATAACAGTTAGAGGCTGTGGTTATACACAAACTATAGACTCTCTGCAAGATTTACTTACCTGGAACGGTGTTGTAAGACCAAGATGGCCAATAGTAATGGCTGCTAGATGGTCAGAACTTGGCGCAACAGTTGAACCACTAGATCAGCGACATCTATCTAGTAGTGGAGAGGTATCGAGTGTATATGCAAGGGCTGCGACATATTATCGACAGCTCTTTGGTGGAGAGCCACCTGCTGCAATAGCTGAAAGTTGGATGCAAGTAAGAACACAACCAGACGAAGAACCACTAGATTTCTTCCTTATCCAAGATCTATTTGACATTATGCCTGCAGATATCTTACGTTATACTATGTTGCGAGCAAGACCAAGAGGAAACACACCAAATGTGATTGATCTACCGTCAGTTCCTGAATTAATTACTGGCTACGATCGTGAATTAGGTACGCAGTATCAGGCAGCTATGCTCGCTAGCCAGCTAGGTCAGAATAGTCAGGATGAGCGCCTAATAATGGAACGTTATGCTGGAAGTTATAATGACGACATACTGCACATGGCGCGTAACTATATAGAAAATTACATGCCTGATGCACGTAGGTTAGCGATTCTTGAACAACCAGCTACAGAACTTTCAGAACAGTACAGACCTGCAGTTCAGTATCTATATGACAATACAAACAACGGCTTGGCAGTAGATGATTTGGAAAGAGTTGTACAGCGAGCAGCAGATAGAGTAGATAACAGCACAGCTGAACGTTTAGGGTTCTTTCAGACCGTCTATCAGTCGACGCTTGGAAGATCTGAAGGTCCACCGCTGTCTCTTATGTTGGCTGTAAGAAGAGACGACGTACGAGAAAATGTCAGACAACTATTGGCAGGAGGTGTATAAATGTCAAAGGAAGATGAACAACCAACTTATCAGAATCTACGTAGATGTTTAGGAACAGTAGTATCTGAGATTATGAGTAGAGCAGCGATGCGCGAATCCGCAGATTGTAGTGGAAAGCACGGTACTTATCGTGATCCGCAGTATGTAGTAAGAGAGCTAGAGGAATTCGTAAGACGTGCGGATGAGAACGCTGATTTGTTAGAAGATACTCTGTTGAGTATTGTTCGAAGAAGCAGCAGCAAGGAAGATTAACTTATAGCAAAGATTAAATATACTCATAAACAATAGAAGAAATGGTTGTTAAAGGTAGTTTATACTGGGCAGATCAGCTAGCGGACAAGATCATTGAAAGATTCCCAACAGCAAAGCTTCACACAGTAGCTGCAGGCATCACTCCCTCTGGAACCATTCACATAGGTCACTTTAGAGAGATGATCACTACAGATATTATATGTAGAGCACTTAGAGACAAAGGCAAGAAAGCTCGTTTTATCTACTCATGGGATGATTACGATCGAATCAGAAAGGTTCCAAAAAACATTCCTAATCCAAAAGCATTTGAGAAGTATATGTACATGCCAGGTGTAGATGCTCCAGATCCATGGGGCTGTCATAAGTCATATACCGAACACTTTGAGAAAGAGGCAGAGGCAGCGGTTCCTTTAGTGGGTATTCACCCACAGTTTATCTATCAAAGCAAGATGTATAGATCTAGCAAATATGCTGATGAGATCAAGTTTGTTCTAGAGAATCGCTTTGAGATCCGAAAGATCCTAAATAAGTATCGTAAAGAGCCACTTCCACCAAACTGGTATCCTGCAGCTATCTACTGTAAGAAATGCAATCGTGAACAGACACAGGTTACTGATTGGGATGGAGAATATACTCTTACGTATAGCTGTAATGCATGTAAATCTAAGGGAGAGACTAACTTCAAAAAAGAGGGTCTTACAAAGCTTCCATGGAGAGTTGATTGGGCAATGCGGTGGCGCTATGAGAAAGTAACTAGTGAAGGTGGTGGAAAAGAACACAATACGCCCGGCGGATCTCTAGATACAGGTCATGATCTATGCAAGACTGTCTTCCATTATGGACCGCCAGTACGATTTATGTACGATTATGTTATTGTTAAGAGTGTAGGTGGTAAGATGTCTAGCTCATTAGGTAATGTTATCAAGCTATCTGACGCTCTCGAGGTCTATCTTCCAGAAGTAGTTAGATACATGTATGCTGGAAGAAAACCAGTCATTGAGTTCTCAGTAGGCTTTGACGAGGATGTTCTAAAGGTATATGAGGACTTTTATCGATGTGAGCGTATCTACTTTGGAAAAGAACAGGTTATTCCACGGGATAAGGCACACTGGTCTAGAGTTTACGAGATGTCTGCAGTTAATAAACCACCTCGTTCGCTGCCAATACAGCCAGCAATTCGAACCTGTGTTGAGTTTATGAATATCTATCGTGATCCAAAGAAAGCATCAGAAGAGTATGCAAAGCAGTTCAAAGTCAAAAAGAAAGCAGACGTGGATAGAATTCTTCTAATCATGACGTTAATGGGCAACTGGTTAGCAAAGTATGCGCCAGACAGGTATCGGTTTGAGCTTCAGGAAAACCCTACTACTGAAGGTCTTTCAGTAGATCAACGAGAGGCACTTAAGGATCTAGCAAAGGCATTAGGTAAAAGCTACAAAACCGTAGATCAACTAATTCCGGTTTTTGGAAACATTGCTAAAGCACATAACTTAACGCTAAAAGAATTCTTCCCCGCAGTCTATCAAGTTCTAATCAACCGCGAGCGAGGACCAAGATTAGCCCCATTTGTACTCGCAGTCGGGAAGAACAAGATAGCTAAGATTATCAACAAGGCACTTACCTCAAAAGCTGCTCCAAAAAAGCAGGTTAATGGCTATAAACCCGTTAAAGACATTTTTGAGATTCAGAAAGAGGTTCTAACCAAGTTTCCTGGCCTGAAAGCGGGAATCGCAGTTATTCGTGGTGTAAACGTTCAGAAACAGACACCTGAACTTGAAAAACTTAAGAAACAAGTAGTTGGCGATCTAATTAAAGAGTTTAAAGACAAAGAACTTAGTGAGATACCTGTTCTTGCAGAATACAAACGAATCTATCGTGCAACTGGAGTCGATCCAACCAAAAGAAAACCTAGTCCACTCGCATTATTACTTCGAGTAAAGAAAGGGCAGGACTTGTACACAGTTAACACTCTAGTTGATGTATACAACCTTGCTGTTATGAAGACACAGGTCTCTATGGGTGCTTTTGACATGAAGAACCTAAACTTCCCAACATATCTACGCTTCTCAAAAGAGGGTGAGCAGTTCACTGCTTTGATGGCAGACAAGCCAAAAACCGTATCTGATGGTGAATTAGTATACGCAGATAAGAAAAATATGATATTCTGTAGAGACCTAAACTACCGAGACTCAGATTTTACAAAGATCACAGACAAGACAAAAGACACCATTCTATACGTAGACGGGACATCAGTCACCTCTGAAAAAGAGCTAAAAGACGCTACTGAACTAGCTGTTAAATGGATCTTAAAGTACTGCGGCGGAAAGGTCGAGAAGATAGCCTATACTTTCTAAGCATCTTCAACCGGTAAAGTATATGTTTTACCGTGAATACGAACATCGCCTTTAAACGGACCATATACCTTAAGATCTTTTTCTGCGACATTAACCTTAACTAAAGCGCTGTCAATTATGGTTGATAGTAATGTATCTGTAACACCTAATTCATCAAGAAGGGGTTTCATAACGTGCTTTTGAACTCCATTTTCAACACCCTCACTATCTTGTATAGCTTCGGCTAAATCTGATTCAATATTACCGGTGTCTGTAAAAGGCACGGTTGCTACGAACGTCTTACTGGAACCATCTTCACCAGTAACCTGTAAATTAGCCTTGCCTCGAACCTCAATCATATATTGTAGCTGAATAGTAAACTCTCGTGATTGAACACGCGTATCTTTTCCATAACGAACAAAAACTGACTCCTTTCTGTTTTTTGTCATAATCGTTGAGTCATACTAAAAAGTTAAAAACCTTATCATTTTAAAGGCGAGGCAGCAGTTTTAGTAATGATATCGACATCATATCAAGCAATTGGTGAGATCTGTCTGATTAAGCAGAAAGATAAGAAGGTTGCTCAAGCGATCTTAGATCAGTATAAGCGTTTTAAGTCAGTCTATTACCAAGGTAAGATATCGGGTCAGCTTAGAACGCCGAATGTAACCTGGCTAGCAGGCGAACGAAATACACTTGCTAAAGTAAGAGAAAACCATTGCGACTTTATAGTTGATATCTCAAAAGTCATGTTCTCAAAAGGCAATCAGGCAGAAAAACGTAGGATTGTTAGCCAAATAAAAGGATCTGAAGAGGTATTAGATATGTTTGCAGGCATTGGATACTTTACCATTCCAATATCCAAACTAACTGACGCAAGCGTTACAGCAATCGAACTGAATAACGATTCAGTTGACTTGCTAAAGCATAACATCAAACTAAACAAGGTCGAAGGCCAGGTAAACGTTATAGAAGGGGATAGTAAGGTCGAGACTCTAAAACTAGGAAAGAAGTTTGATAGGATTCTCATGGGTTACTTTACTTCGCATAAGAGAAGTAATGCTAGCAAATTGCAAAGTGATTTGTGCAGTTTTCCAGGTACCTATGAGTTCCTGCCTGTAGCTCTAAAAGCAGCTAAGAAAGGCGCAATTATACACTTTCACGAGCTAGCAGCTGACTCTGAAGAGATTATATCTAAAATAACGAGTATCGCTTCGGATCTAAAAGTACTCAACGCAAGAAAGGTCAAGAAGTATGGAGCACAGACTCATCACTGGGTGATTGACATTCAGGTGTGATGTTGGCAACAACTTGGTCAATTACGCGATACAGTTCACTTGCAATAACATCACTAGTAACATGTGGTAGGTCGGTTTCAGTCTCTCGATCAAAAACATGGATAACAGGGATGGCACAGTTCTGATTCGCATATACTGCAGGTATGTCCCCAAAAGGTACTTTGTTCATAGCTTCGTGTGATAATATAACATCCAAGCGAGCTCCGTTCTTGCCTCTTTTGACTTTATCAATATGGGATAGGGCATCGCCATGGAGTCTAAATGGTTGTACTAAATACTCCTGATCCTCTCTTACCTCAAGAAGACGGGTAAGTCTCCTAACAATATCACCCTGTGCAACTAAACCTATTGTAATCATAAAATAAATAAAATCGATATCCTTAAAACCCTTTTGCCTTTATAAGTACCGAAAGCCTTTTAAACCAAAGTTTTAACTGTTTAGTAATACGGAGTTAAAATGCCAATAGAAGAAATATTAGAAAAAATAGCGCCCTTAAAGAGCGTTGTTGTTGCAAATAAAGAAGGTATACATGTCGCAGATGTAGGTGACATAAATACTGAATTCGTCGAGACAATAGCAGGAATGATTGCTACGAATATGGGATCTGGAGATTATTTACTAGAAACAGCTGATTTCCCACCAACAGATGGTTCTCAAGATGCTGCAAATTTCATTACTATTGAAGGTAATGGCGGCAAAGCATATCTATCTCTTACAGGAGAACGTGTAATTGGTGGATTTGCAGAACTATCTGCTGAAGATAAAGCTTGTAGAGACGCTATGAATCGAGTATCTGAATACGTATCGAAAAACGAAGACTTGTAAGAAATGGCGAAAGTTTATATTACAGGATTTCAAGTAGATACTGTTTTTTTGCTAAAACAAGCTCTAAAACGAGATAATGATATAACTGCTGAACCAGGACATGCGTATCCTCGCGAGAGAAATGACGTGTATGTAATTGAACACAACCCACATCTGTATCCACAAAGTATCGCATCAGTACAGTTTGCAAATACTTTGGGTGGTAGGATTCTTTCAATTATTCCAAAACAACCAATACAATCTGAGGACCCAGAGATTGCAATACCTGAGGACCCGAATGTAACTAAAATTCGAGAGATTTCAGATAAAGTTATTGAATATAATGACTTACTTAATACTGTTCCTGAAGCAGTTAAAGAGCTATTAAACAACTAGCTTTAGCAATTCTGTGAGATTTAACTCAAATAGAGCTACAGGATTCTCTAATCTCCATCGTTTAAGTACGCTAGGATGAAGTTCTCCAATGATTCCAACTATCTTGTTTGATACTTTGATTAAGCCAACCCGGCCAGGGATAAAGCTATCATGATCAAGTTCATCTACCTCAAACTCAAGTTCTAAACCATTCAAAAGAGTCTTAAGAATCTGTTTAATCTCAGTGAAGTTAGCTCGCTGATGTGCTTTAGCAAATACTAGCTTTCTAACTGTATCAGACATTGTCTCTGCTTTGGAGTTAGGAACAACGACATCTCCAGCCTCAAAGATCATTTGTGGATATTCACTGTTTGTATTATTACCAAGGAACTCCATAATTGATGGAGTTAACCAATTTCTAAGTACCGACCAGTTCTGTGAGACTGGATTAGCGATCTCAATACATTTCTGGTTCTTTATATTCATTCGATTGAACAACTTATCTTTATTTGTAAGTGTATATGTGATAACGCCCTGCGCTCCGAAACCTACAAGGAACTCTCTAATGCGGCGGGAAAGAACCTCTAACTCTAACTCACCACCTATAACGGCGATTTCAGGATCTTCAGATTCAAGATTATGGTAGCCATATGCTACTAAAAGATCTTCAATAATATCCACTTCATGTAGTATATCCTGTCGATATGCTGGGTACTCAACAAGCAAGGTGTTTCCCGATATAGATGCATTAAGTCTAGCCTTTTTTAGATTTTCAAGTATCTGTTGACGAGTCAGATTGAGCCCAGATAGCTGATTTACATTAGCGATAGCTACCTTAATCTTACCTGATTTGAAGTTTGGACAGACAACATTGTCTCTCAAGCCATACTTTACCTTTACAGCATGTAAGTTTCCACCGCGATCTGCTAGCGATGCAACAACTGCGTTCAAAGCAGTATGTATAGTCTGATCATCGAAACCTGTAACCTCTATGAATAAATTCTTAGTATCCGCAGTCACCTTACCTGAATGATTCGAGTTGATAACTGGAGGCATGGATAGCACATTCTTATCTGCATCAATGAGTATTGGGTACTTCTTATGACCTTCGAGTAGATGAGCGAACTCTCTACCTTTTGGATGCTTCTGCAAGACCTGTAGCAGGTTTAACTCTCTATCCATCTCTAGCGGTATGAAACTAAGCTTACTTGGTGCGTACGCACCATATCTGACCGGCCACTTGATCTTATCAAAATCATATACACCAATCGCAGCTTCCTTTCGATTCCTACCAAACGTACCGGTGATCTTCTCCTGCATCTGAATAACTTGCTTAATAACTTCGTCAGTGATCTTAATGTTCTTTACAACTGCGCAAGCAATTCTCGGCCGAATCTTCTTCAGATTTGGATCAACACGAACAAGGAAGTTTGAACTGCGAATTTTATATTCAGGGACACCTTTTGCTTTGCCAATACCGCCTCGGATCTGACGAGCAATCCCTTCAGCACACCATAGATCTGGTCGATTGGTATCCTTGCACTCAGTCTTGATTATATCACCATCTGTGCTTTCGTACTCACATTTAGCATAGCTAAGAAGATCGTCTAGCTCTGACTGCTTGATCTTCTTACCAACCAGTTTCTCCATATCTTTCTTACTTACTTCGACTTTAGGCATTACGTACCTCCCTTAATTCGAAGTTCGCAAATCTCTGATTTGAGTTAATCTCAACCTTTGGCATTATTTCTTCCTCCCAATGATCATCATATGGCTACTAATACCTACAGCTCCGGGATGGGTACATGTCTTCAGGTGAGTCTCCCACCAAATGTCCCATGCTTTCTTATTAGTTCGGTATAACTTATTTACCTTCTTTTTACGATCAGTTGATAGACCTTCTAAACCAACGAGAGTTATCACTTCCAGACCTTTTCGCTTGAATAGATCATCTAGTTCTTCAGGCATAAAGAAGTGCGATGGGGCAAATCCATATTTACCACCTGGATAGTCCCCAGTATCACGTATCTTTCTTTGTAAAGGTACTATCTCTTCTTGGAAATCTTCAAGCGCATCTATATGTATGCTAAAACGGGTCATCAGCGACACAAAGACTAGAGAGCCTTTCTTCGCAACTCTCACTAACTCTGCTGCTGCCCGCTCTCGCTGCTTTTTATCAACTACATGCGTTAATGGCCCACCTAGGCAGATCACTGCGTCGAAAGTACCGTCTTTGAACTCGGAAAGATTGGTTATGTCGCCAATCTCTAACGATTTAACTCGCTTTGAAACTCCTGCATACTTTACCTTCTTCCTAGCCATCTCAACAAACTTTGGTGTTAGATCTCGTAAGACTACATCATAACCTTGCTTAGCTAGTGCGACAGTATATCTACCAGGACCTGCACCTGCGTCTAAGATCAGGCCTTTCTTTGGCAAATATTTCTTAAGAAAATGCATTGAAGTATTGAACTCCATCTGATGATAGGGATCTTTAATCAAGCGCTTCCACTCACCTTCACCATACTCAGTATAATACTTCTTTACCTTACTTTTCATTTGACGATCTTCTCCTTTCTAAGCCAGTCTAGATCCTGACTGAACAAGTAACGAATATCATTGATTCCTAACTTATACATTGCTAGACGGTCCACTCCGAAAGCGAAAGCCATGACTGGCTCCTTGATCCCTAGCGACTGTGTGAACTCTGGACGGAATATACCTGCTCCAGCTAACTCCATCCACCCAAGTACTGGATGCTTTGCAGATATCTGGACACTTGGCTCTGTAAATGGATAATAATCAGGTACGAACTTAACCTCCGTAGCTCCGGCTAGCTCCTTTGCGAACTGTTTTAGTATTCCTAAAAGCTGTTTGAAGTTAGCATTCTTGTCTATAACAAAGACGTCAACTTGATTAAACTCAATAAGATGTGATGCGTCAGGCATATCTGGTCGATATGATCTACCTAATCCAAAGTACTTACATGGAACAGCTGGCTTTTCAGAGATCTTACGCGCAGACATACCTGTACCGTGCCCTCTTGGAAGTAGCTGACTAGCAACCTTCTCACTCCAGTTATAGTTCCAACCAATTGATCCGGTTTTTCCTCCAGTCTCATGTGCGACTTTTACGGTTGAAACTAGTTTCTTACTTGGAAGTTTACCATATTTAGGACTCTTCAGCGAGTATGTATCTGTCCAGGTTCTTGCAGGATGATTTTGCGGCTGGAACATAGCATCAAAATGCCAAAACTCAGTCTCAACCAAGGGTCCCGTCATTTCCTTATAGCCTAACCTAACCAACTTAGCGCGGACATCATCAAGATACTGATTATACGGCTGTTTCTTTCCAGGATAGACTTTAGGAACGGGTGCAGATACATCATATCTACGGAACTTGGCCTTTTCCCAAGATCCACTTTTAATAATACTTGATGTAATCATTCCGATTCGTTTTTCATCACTTAGGTTCTGAAGTACTTTCTTACCGATATCTGTGATTGTGAAATGTATTGAAGTTCGTTCAACCTCCCTAACTAGCTGTTTTCGCTTCTTAAGATTCTGATAAGCATATTGATCTTCTGGAAGTAGTGTACCTACACCAATCTCTTTCAGCTTAGCTAGCTTCAGCAAGAACTTGAACTCAAGAGTTACGCGCACCTTAAGACCTGTATCTGTAATCGCAAGAGTACCGTGTCTATATTCCACATATCCTTTCTGCTTAAGATAACCCATTGCGAAGCGCAATTCGTCCTGTGGGAAATGTTTACGAAGAGTATCTAATGGAAGTGGCTTTTTCTTAAGAAGAGCAAGAAGTGCTAGTTCAGGTAGCTTTCCCTTAACATATCTCTCACCAAGCATATCAAGCTGAATCCAACGGGTCTTAGTCTTATGCGTCTTGATCAGACCTTTATTATCAAGCCACATACCTGCACGTAGGAACTCGTTCTTTGGCAGACCTTTTAGATCTGCAAGGTGGTCTACCTTTGGCTTAAAAGCTCGCAGTACCTTGATTTCATTATCTTGTAGAGAATCTGCTAGCTTGATTATGTCCTTCATACTATATTCTATATCTTGCATTTTAAATAAATTATGGGTTGGGTGAGATTTGAACTCACGATCTCGCGATCTCTGGTCGAAAAAGTAGTTTCTCTTTCGCGAACGTTTCTCTTTCTAAAGAGAAAGGCTTCTTCAGTCGCGCGCTCTCCCAGACTAAGCTACCAACCCGTTACCTCCAATAGTTTTCCTACACGTGTAAGTATTACTTTATGACCACGATTTTCTGCAGAACCATAGTTGATCAGACCTGCCCGTTTTAGCGAATTAAGATTATTCCAGACTGTTGAAGAACAACAATCTATCTCTCCAACTAATTGAGTAACAAGTTTAGTGACATTAACCTTTTGAGGATGTTGAACAATATAACGAATAATAATCTTCTGTTTTTGATTCAACCGCTCCTTAGAAAACTTCTGAATTGATCTAATCAAAACAACCTGGCTGATTAAAGGGACGATCACCTTGAGAACTATTAATGACTAGAGAGACCTTCTTACGCTGTAAAGGGGCACTCACCTATTGTCATAGTTATGTATGATTATAGCGATTTATAAGTATTTTGTACAAGAAAAGTTAGACTTTCTTTCCATAAATATGCAGCGTATCCCAGAAGAAACCGCGTTCTTTAGCAACATGGACGTTAAAGCCAGCTTTCTTAAAGAGCTTCTTGATCTGATCGCCATCCTTCATCCACTCTTGATCTGGCATGATCTTAAGCACATTTGTGTAGTCAACAAAGTATATCTTACCTGACTTATTTGTCCGCTTTGATAGCTCACCGAGCACCTTATGTGGATCTTGCATGTATCCCAAAACACCAATGGAAACAATAGCGTCAAAGTTCTTTAGTTTAGGATGTATCTTATGCCGTTGTTCATTTTCAAGATAGTATACAATATTCTGCAAGCCTCGATTCTCAGCCATATTTTTAGAAGCATCAAGATGATCTCGAGATACATGTGTGATAAACAACTTACCCGTATTTGTTATCTTACTTGATAGCTCGTGATTAAACTTACTTACATCTGTTCCAAAGTTCATAACTCGCTTACCGCGAAGGTTACCAAAGTGAGCAAGTATATACTTCCGAGTTCGCGGTTTAAGCCACATATCTGTTGTGCGCGAGGTAACGCCTACTGAGAAAGAAAGTAGTTTCTTTACAGTCTTTGGTCGATACAACATCGCCTCGATTAAAAACAGCGGTATACCTAATAAAACAAACATAAACCCGGATATCGTAGTCTTTAACTCAATACCTGCTGCTAAAAAGATAAGTATCATAGCAGTGATTACTGGTACAACTTTTCCAAACGGCATCTTAAATGGTCGTGGCAGATCTGCGTGTGTAAATCGCAGTATTGTAACTGTCAAAATCACCATTGCGTACATAAATATCGCAAGAGGAAGCACCATCTCTAATAGCAGCTTATATGATCCCGATAGTAAAATAAGAATCGTAAGAATGGACTGAAGACCAATCGCATAATACGGAGTCTGATGAACTGGATGGATCTTACTAAGTGCATCTGGTAACAACTTATCTCTACCAAGCGCAAAGATCAATCTCGGAGTTACAACAATCCAAGCTGCAGCACCACCAATAATATTTAGGAAGACAAGCACAGCTATAAACCTAGCTCCAGTCTGCCCCATAAATACATTAGCAGCTTCCAAAAGAGGTGTTGCTGAATTAGCTAAAATCTGCCAGTTGACTGCGCCTAAAGATACTGCAACAACACCTAAAGCAAGAATAATAACTGAAGCCGTGCCCCATAACATGACTTTTGGTATGGAAGTTGTAGGATCTTTGGTTTCTTCTGCAAGATATGTGATTGTTTCCCAGCCAAAAAAGGTTTCCAGTATGTAAAGCATAGCAATTACAATAGATACTTTTGGAAAGATAGATAACGGCATGAGATTTTCTATACTCACATAATAGACGCCCCAAGTAAGCAACGTCCAAAGACTCATAATTGTACAAACTGAAAGTACTAGAAGCACTTTTACCGACACATCAACGCCACGATACGAAATATAGTTCATACCAAGGATAAATCCAATAGCGATGAGCAACTTCTGTAAACCGGTTAGTTGGATCAGCGCACCAAAATAATCTAAAGCGCCGATTGTAAGCATAGCAATAGTTATGTTCGCAACAATCCAACTAGTCCAACCCACCATAAAACCTGCAAACTCCCCAAAACCTTGCTTTGTATACTCATATACACCGCCAGACTTTGGGAACATGCTTGATAGCTCAGCAAAACAAGCAGCGATGATCAGTGCAAGAACTGCGACAGCGGTCCAAGAGATTATAGATCCCGGTCCAGCTAACTTCGCAGCAATTCCGGGGACAAAGAAGATTCCAGTACCAATAATCGCATTGATTCCAAGTAAAAGTAAGACTGAAAACGGTATACTCGCCTTTAATTTAGGCCGTTCAGTACTCGAATTCGCGCTAGCAGGAGTTCTAACCATATATTAAACTATAGCCTGTAATATATAATAATTCTGATCAAAACTTTTACGCGTCAAACTTGAAGTTTGCCCGCTAAGTTTGCCTACTCCGTTCAAAAACTTTATAAGTCCCATTTAGGCATTTTAGATATCGACAAATGCTTGGGCATTTGCGATTCCGCGAATCTAGGATTCGTCAGTATGGGCGGGTGGCTCAGTCTGGTTAGAGCGCACGACTGATAATCGTGATGTCGGGAGTTCAAATCTCCTCCTGCCCATATCTTTTTATACACATATCAAGTGTTTTCAGTATGGGCCAGTGGCGCAGTCCGGTAACCGCAAGGTTTTTGCACGGCCGGTGGTTGGGCAATAGCGTACCTGCCTCGCACGCAGGGGGTCCTGAGTTCAAAACGAACCTCTTCGATTAATGCGAACGAAGTTCGAGGAAAATCTCAGCTGGTCCATTTGATTGTTCAAACAAAATGTTATAAACATAATAAGCCACCTTTTTGCATTAACAAATAGAGGTAAATAACTTTTGCAGGTGAGGCTGAGCACAGCAGTTGCCGAAGCCAATACATTGCAAAAGCAAAAGAACTGTGAAAGAACCGGATAATAAGATAATATTCATTGGAACTGGTGGTGGAAGAGTTGTTATGTCGAACCAGTCACGTACTGCTGGAGGATTCATACTTAAACTGCCAACACTGCAGATTCACGTCGATCCAGGTCCGGGAGCATTATCTGGCACCAGTAAAACAAAAATAGCTCCTGCTAAGACAGATATTATTATAGCAACCCATGAACACACAGATCATGCTAATGATATCAACGCCCTGATCAACGCGATGACGCTAGATGGTGTTAACAAAAGAGGTGTATTAGTATCTGTAAAATCAGTTATTGACGGCACTGAAGATGATATTGCCTCAGTAAGAAACCATTACAAAAGACAGTTGCAAGATATATTTACAGTAAACAAAGGCGATAAAGTCAAGATAAACGATCTAACTATAACTGCTACTGAAACTCGTCATGATGAAACTGACTGCATTGGTGTAAGAGTTGAGGGTCCAGACGTATCTATTGGTTATACCTCAGATACAACATATTTCAAAGACCTATATAAGGAATTTAAGGGCATATCCGTACTTATCATAAATGTTCTACGACCTGGATCTGATCGCTGGAAGACACACATGTGCACAAGCGATGCTATAAAACTGATCGATGATGTTAAACCTGAGCTGGCAATTATCAACCACTTCGGACAGAAGATGATCAACGCAAACCCACTTTTAGAAGCTCGCGAGATACAGAAACGAACAGGAGTAAGAACAATCGCAGCGCAAGATGGCCTATCTGTTAACCTTGAAGGAATTGCTCAGGGTCGTGGTGTTCAGACGACGTTATAGATAATATTCTCTTTTAAGAAACTGTATAAATTAACCATGGACCTACTCAGAATTGAACTGAAGCCTCTGCCATGTGAAGGCAGTATCCTACCACTAGACTATAGGTCCATAAAAACTCTTAAAAAGCCTGCCTTCTTAATCGTTTACACAATGGTATATGGTGATTACCCCGTTTGTTTGTAAAACGTCACCTAGCCTAATATCTTTTGAATCCTTTAGAAAAGTATTCATCCAAAGAGGTTTCTCTTTCGCGAACGTTTCTCTTTCGGAAAGAGAAAGGTTCAGCCAAAGTTCTTTTAAACTTCTGGAGGTTAACTTGTAAATGGCAGAGCTAGATCGCAAGCCGGATTTCAAGAAGATCGAAGAGAAGTGGCAAAAGTACTGGGAAAAGAACAAGACATATCAATTCGATCCAAAATCAAAGAAAGAGATTTTCTCAATTGATACGCCACCACCTTATGCATCTGGCGACCATCTTCATGTAGGACATGCACTTCACTATACGCAGTTTGAGTTAGTATCTCGCTATAAGCGGATGCGTGGATTTAACGTTTATTTCCCACCTTGTTTTGATAATAACGGACTTCCTACTGAGAAGTACGTTGAAGAAAAATATAAAATCACAAAAACAGACATGAGTCGATCAAAGTTTAGAAAACTCTGCAGAAAAGAAGCTGGTAAGGTGGAAAAGAATTACACAAAGCGTTTTTTCAAAGCGCTCGGCCATGCTTATGACTGGAACTTACTATATACAACAATAGATTCAGAGTCTCAAAAAGTTGCGCAAACATCTTTCGTTGATCTATACAAAAAAGGATATGCTTACCGTGCAGAAGAACCCGTTCTTTGGTGCCCACATCATCAGACTGCTTTAGCGCAAGCTGAAGTTGAAGATGCAAAAAGAAAGACTAAGATGAACTGGGTTTATTTTGAACTAGAGAACGGCAAAAAAGTTGAGATCGCAACAACTCGCCCCGAATTCCTACCTGCATGTGTCGGCGTTTTTGCACATCCTGAAGATAAAAGATACACACATCTTATTGGTAAGAAAATCAAAGTCCCAATATTCAACTTCTGGGTTCCAATCTTCGCAGACGATTCTGTTGATATGGAATTTGGATCGGGTCTCATGATGGTTTGTACCTTTGGAGATAATGCTGACTTAGAAAAATGGCGCAGACTAAAACTGCCAATGAAGATCATAATCGATAAGGAAGGTAAGCTAACCAAAGCTGCTGGAAAATACGCTGGTTTGAAACTAAACCAAGCAAAGGCCGCGGTTATTGACGATTTAGAAGGATGGGGTTTACTCGCTCGCCAAGAAGATTTAGAACAGACTGTTGGTGTTTGCTGGAGATGTAACACTCCAATTGAATTCTTGCCAACAAAGCAATGGTTTGTCAAGACATTAGCGTTTAAAAAAGAACTCATTAAGCAAGGCCGTAAGATTGATTGGCATCCTAAATTCTATAGAAAACGGTTTGAGGATTGGACAAACAACCTTGGCTGGGATTGGATCATATCTAGACAACGGTATTATGGCGTTCCAATGCCTATCTGGTACTGTAAAAAGTGTGGTAAAGAGCAAATTGCAGACGCAAAGATTCTGCCAGTCGATCCATTTGAGGTGAAACCTACAAAGAAATGTTCTTGTGGTTCAGGTCAGTTTGAACCCGAAAAAGATGTTTTTGATACTTGGATGACATCAAGTATGTCTCCTGAAATCATTATTAAATGGCTAAAAAAGCCAGACCAGTTCAAAAAGATGTTTCCAGTTAGCCTACGTCCGCAGAGCCACGACATAATTAGAACGTGGGCGTTTTACACTATACTCAAAGCATACTTACACTTCAAGGATATTCCATGGAAAGAGGTTATGATCAGTAATTATGTTTTGGATCCAAAAGGCCGAGGCATGTCAAAGTCAAAAGGAAATGCCATATGGTTGAAAGATCTCTTAGAAAAGTACAGTGCAGATGCCATTCGATATTGGGTTTCAACCGTCTCATTGGGCAAAGATATGCCTTTCAAAGAGCAGGAGCTAGTTAGGGGGTCAAAAGTTCTTATCAAGCTGTGGAACTCTTCACGATTCATTGCCATGAATATAGGCAAGGTTCCTAAGACAAAGCCACAACTGGAAATCTCCGACAAGTGGATTTTATCAAGACTAGCAGAGATACAGAACAGTTACATTAAACATTCAGATAGATATGAAATCAGTCAAGCTAGACGTATTTTAGAAGATTTCTTTTACGCAGAGTTCTGTGATTTCTATCTTGAGATGATTAAGTATAGAACATATGGAACTGATCAGAAGAGTAAACAAGCAGCACAGTGGACACTTAACAAAACGCTTCTAGAGATTCTAAAGATGTTTGCTCCATTAATCCCACACATGACTGAAGAGATATATGAAAAGTTATACAAGCGACAGATAAAGTCAAAGAGCATACATACACTTCAGTTCTCAAAGCCAGACAAAGTGGATGCTGAAGCAATAACTCTCGGAAAGCAAGCCTGTAAGATCATATCTGAGATTCGCCAACACAAACAAAAGAATCAGCTTGGAATGGGTGCAGAGCTAGAATCTTACAAACTAAAACGAAAACCAAAAGACTGGAAGAAGATCGAAGCACTAGTTAAGGGAACAATGCGAGTACGTCAGATCAAATAACTTAAAAACTTTCTTTAGAAGCTTTCTTAATGAATATAGATTACGTTAGAAGTCGACGAGCTAAAATATATGACCATCTCAATAAAAATCCTCTTTCTATAGATAAAGATATTTTAACAGCATTAGGTGTTAAACAAAAAGGTGGCAAATTCGATAGGCACATATATTTTCTAAGAAAAGCCAATATCATTAAGAATCACAGTCCTATTCCAAAAAATGGACCGAATGCTTGGTCCTTATGTCCCCTTCGAGAGTATGAGAAATCTGCTTTAGAGGTTACTGAAAAAGATCTGCCAGTCTTAGAAGCGATCATTGATATGCCCGGTATAACTGACGGACAACTAATTGCACACTTACAACGTCACCGCACAAGCTTACGTGCATCCATAACGCACCTAATCGGGTCAAGATATATAGCAGAGGTTGTCGTTCAGATAAGAGCAAACTGGGAGTATTATCCTAAAATAAAGTTCCCAGAGTAGCTAGCAAACCTTATATGTAATATTATACACACATTAACATGTCAATTACATCAAAAGAGCGCTTTAAGATGCGTAAAACCATAGCTGAGTTAGGAAAACATCGAGCTAGACATACTGAACTGATCTCCGTATATGTTCCTGCAGGATATAGCTTAGACAAAGTAAGGCAACAGCTATCAGGTGAAGCTGGCACTGCACGCAACATTAAATCTAGCACAACTCGGAAGAACGTTCAAGATGCACTCGAAAGAATGATTCGAGCATTATCATTACATAAACATACGCCACCAAACGGTCTAGCGATCTTTGCGGGAAATGTCTCTGAAAGAGAGGGTCAATCTGATGTTCAGGTATGGGAAGTTGAACCACCAACTCCATTAAACACTCGAGTATATCGGTGTGATCAAGCGTTCTTCATAGAACCACTACAAGCGTTTATTGACATTAAAGAAACCTATGGTCTAATTGTAATTGATCGACAAGAAGGTAACATAGCACTGCTAAAAGGCAAGGCAATTATACCTGTAAAGAACTTCCATTCAGTAGTTCCAGGCGATACTAAAAAAGGTGGACAGTCTGCTGCACGTTTCGCACGAGTTAGAGAAGGTATGCTTAAGGATTTCTTCAAGACTGTGGGCGATACCGTAAACAAGCAATTCTTAGGTAACAAAGAGATAAAAGGTATCTTAGTTGGAGGACCTGGTCCAAACAAAGAGAGTTTCTCAAATGGTAACTTTATGTTTACTGAGATTAAAGATAAGATAATTGGAATAATAGATACAGGTTATACGGGTCATCAGGGACTAGAAGAACTAGTCGAGAGAAGCAGCGACATACTTGCACAAGAAGAAGTAGCAAAAGAAAAAGTAGCAGTAAACCGCTTCATGTCAGTTCTATCATTAAAGCCAAAGTTTGCAGCATATGGTGAAGAAACCGTTGTGCAAGCGATTGAGGCTGGAGCAGTTGATCTACTCCTACTTTCAGAAGATATTGATGCACAGAAGATCGACACACTTGCTCAGGAATGTGAGAAGTTTAAAGGCGAGTGGCAGGTCATCTCAACCGACACAAAAGAAGGTGTTCAGCTAAAGAACCTTAGCGGCATCGCAGCTATTCTAAGATACCCAATGTTAGAGTAAGCTTTTTATAGGGATTGGTTCTTTGTTTCTTTATGAGTCCCGATATGATTAAAGAAATAATTGGTAAATTAAAAGAAGGTAGATACATTGTTATCGACGGATCTGCCTGTATTATCAAGAAGATGCAGAAATCTGCTCCCGGAAAGCACGGCCACGCAAAGTATCGTGTTGATGCAGAAGATCTTCTAACGGGAAACAAGAAAGTTATAATGATGACTGGACACGCCCATGTGGACGTACCAATTATTGATAAGCAATCTGCTCAAGTCCTATCTATATCTGGAAAGACAGCACAAATCATGGACATGGAAACATATGAGACCTTTGACTTAGCGATACCTGCAGAATTAGAAGGCAAGGTTATTGCTGGCGCAAACATCATATACTGGAACATCTTGGGCAAGAAGATTATGAAGAGTGTGAAATAATGTCAGAAAAGCTACCTGAAGCAATGAACCGCATTTTTGGAAGAAAGTGGGTCTGTAAGAACTGTAAGACAGTTATGAAAGCAGATTCGGTCAAAGTGCAAGCTAAGAAACTCATATGCAAAGGTTGTCAAAAGAAGAACTTCAGACCTAAGAAGAAGGAAAAGAAGACAATAAAGTAATTTTAATGAATCTTTTTGAAAAAGGTTCAAATTAGACGTAAACGATTAAGTATACTTATTCTTGTGTTGTGGGTATTATTTTACGACTTGCTAAAACATACATTGCTCTAAAACCCAAACGAGGCTTACCTTCCGCGTCTCCAAGATTATTTAGAAAATGATTTACGACTAATGGAACTAACCCATCACCCTCCTCAAAAGCAACCTGAACAAATTCGTCTGGGTGAATATCTAATTTACTATTTTCATCAGTTAATCCATGATCCATTGAAAAAAGGGGGTTGCTAATCTCAACCTTGATATCGCCCTCCAGAACTATATTTTGCAAAGGTAAATTTCGTGCGTGATCCACACTTATAACTCTTAATGGTGGTGTAACATTATAAGCTAAAGGTAGCCCGGTATCAGTTACAATATCATATACACCTTTTGGAGTAAGTAATAATTCGCTCATAATTTTAAATAGGATAATAAATTTATAAGAACTTCGATACTCAACAAGCTTTTTAAACATAGTTCTATGGTTATGTACATGGCTAAAGCTAAGACTGAGATGTTACCAACCATGAACATAGGACTTATTGGACATGTAGATCATGGTAAAACAACACTAACTCAGGCGCTATCTGGCAAGTGGACAGATACCCACTCTGAGGAACTTAAACGAGGTATTACAATCAAGCTAGGCTACGCAGACATTAATATCAAAGATAAGAAAGGTGACGTTGTTCGAAGAGTATCTCTTGTTGATGCACCGGGCCACGAGACTCTTATGGCAATCATGGTCTCAGGAGCTGCTATCATGGATGCAGCGATTCTAATGGTAGCTGCCAATGAAGAATGTCCTCAACCACAGACAACTGAACACCTTACTGCACTTAAGATTCTTGGCATTAAGAACATCATAATCATACAAAACAAGGTAGATCTTGTAACTGAAGCCCAAGCAAAGCAGAACTACAAGCAAATCAAAGCATTTGCAAAAGATATGCTTGGTTTTGACGCGCCAATCATACCAATTTCAGCTCAAAAAAGAGTCAATGTTGATCTCGTTATTGAAGCAATACAAGAGTTTATGCCAACCCCGGATAGAGATGCTTCAAAGGATCCTGAATTCCTTATCGCTCGAAGCTTTGACATTAACAAACCAGGAACAAAGATCGAAAAACTAAAAGGTGGCGTTATTGGTGGAGCAATAACTGAAGGGCAATTTAAGATAGGTCAAGAGATCGAGATTCTACCAGGCATCAAAACTGAAAAACACAATCAAATCGTCTGGCAGCCAATCCGAACAAAAATTAGTTCCATTGTAGTTGGATCTGCGTTTATTGAAGAAAAAGGTCCTGGAGGATCCATTGCATTTGAGACGGAGCTAGATCCATTCATCACTAAGAAAGATGGTGTCGTAGGTTCAGTAGTGGGGATCCCTGGAAAGATGCCTAAAATATATGATACACTGGAACTTAATGTAGAGTTGTTTGATAAGATATTGGGTATAAAAGACGACATGCCCGTTACACCAATAGCTATGAACGAGCCACTTGTAATCAACTCAGGCACGGCAACAACTGTCGGCGTCACCACACAATCCACTAAAGGAAAAACTAAACTTCAGCTAAAACGACCGATCTGCGCGCATAAAGGCAGTAAGGTAGCGATCTCACGTCAGATTAAGGCTCGATGGCACTTAATCGGCTTTGGAGTAATACAATAAAAAATAAATATAAAAATAAATTCTAAATAATTCTTATTACTTTCTTACATCATAAAAAAGTAATATGCAGCTGCAATTATTACAATAACACCTACAATTCCACCGATAGTCTTTGGGTCTTTGAAATTCATATTAATCTACTATAAAAATCATGTCACATATATAAAAATTATTGACTACGTTCAGAGAACGACAATCTCACAAGTATCTTCAGCTAGCTCCTTGAACCGATCTGCATCCTCTTGCGTGCCAACAACATCAGAACCCCAGTGCATCGGTATGGCGACTTTTGGGTGAATCGCCTTAATTGCCTGAGCCGCCTCTCTAGCGTCCATAGTATACTTGCCACCAACTGGAACCAACGCAACATCAATATTCTCTAAGGCAAGCTCGCGCATCTCTGGAACAAAGTCGGTATCTCCCGCATGATATATCTTTACTCCTGCAAAAGTCATTACGAAACCGAAACCGAAACCCTTAGAATGGTAGGGTATATTATGCGCTCTAAACTTGTTATCATTGTAAGCAGGAATAGTATGAATTCTAAGATCTCCTACAACTAACGTATCATCTGGCGCAATCAACTGAAGACTTTTCCGCGGCACAAAAGCAAGCTTAGTCAGACAGTTCTGCGGAGCAAGAACCAACGTGCTTTCTTTCATAAGTTTCTGAATATTATCAACCGCACAGTGATCATAATGCTCATGAGTAACAATAATTATATCTGCTGGCAGCGGCTCTTCATCAAGAACATATGGATCAACATAGATAATCTTACCCTGTGTTGATATCCTAAAACTAGCGTGTCCTAACCATTCGATATCAACCATACCATAACGGAAAGCTGCCATTTAGAGCTATAGTAGTAAAAGATTAAGAAGATTTCTATAGTGAAACTAGTTGCATAAGCGTTTTAAGCGTTTAATATGAACACTGAACATGAACAATAAACACCTCGGGTTACTGATTGCTGCGTTTGCTATAGTAGTTTTAATACTCATAGTATCATTAATCCCTGTGATTAAAGACGTGGGGACAGAGCAGTGTGGATGTTCAGAAGGCAATGTCTGTGAGAATGCTGACAGAATGCCTTGGCAAGTCTATCTAGGTATTGGTTCAGCAATAGTTCTATTCGTATTAAGTTATTTTGTTATTGTAAAAGATAAACCTACGAAAAAGAAGATAGTTATTCCTGAAAATCTTAGCGAAGATGAACGAAAGATTATCGACGAGTTAGCTAAACAAGACGGTATGATATTCCAAAGCGAGTTAGTTGAAAAATTAGAGCTCTCAAAAGTTAAAGTTACTCGTATTCTAGACAAGTTAGAGGGTCGTAACTTAATCGAAAGGCGACGTAGAGGAATGACAAACGCAGTTATTCTAAAACATCAGTAACTGGATTATACGTAAGATCCATAGATAATGTCCAGTATCGTCGATTCCACAATACTGGTCGAATCTTATCCAGATATGCCTCTTTTCCAACTCGTCCATCTCGAATAACTAAAAGAGGTGAAATAAAACCCACTCGTTTCATATGTTCAGATATACAAGAGTTAAATGGATAAGCTTTAAGTGTATCACCATATTCATAGCGGTCTACATATGTATCTTCTAAACAATATCCCACTAAAATATCACTTCTTTCACCATGTGTAGCATCAACCACATCCTCTCTCCTTAGAAATAATACCTTATCAAGATCCTCCATATTATAATACTGTTTTATCTGTGCAAGTGTGGGCAACTTTTCTTCAGTATCTGTATCAATACGCATTTTTTCGGTCCAGACAGCATGTAATCCTATATCCCCCGTCCTACAAAAGTTAAAACCTTTAGGACTATATGTAGATATGAAATTAGCAGTTAATGTACCTCGATCAATAGAACTTTGATCTAACAATGGGCAAAATCTAGCAACAAAGTCTCCTCTGAAGGCAGGGTTCAACCCCGTAACTCGACATGCAAGCCCTTCGTAATTACCTGTAACAACTTCAGCGGCTACGGGATAACGTTTCGTATCTAGAGAATCATATACTCGGGCTATTGCTATCTCACCTTTATGTCGCATATACTAAAACTAAAACCTCTCTTAAAAAACCTCCGATTAAAATTGAAACTAGTTTCAACAATGTCCTTAATAACTGTTTCAATGTAATAGTATCTATGAAAGGTAAAAATCTGTGGGTAATTCCATTAGTTTTTGTTGCTCTAGTTATCGTATCTGGATGTGTTGGAGATTCTGGAGGCGCGACGGGCAATAGTGCTTTGATTGACGACGATACAGTTAAAGGTGACGCAGACGCACCTGTAACAATTGTAGAGTTCAGTGACTTTGAATGTCCTTATTGTGCACGATTCTATAGAGACACGCTAGGGCAGATTGATGATACATACATCAAGACTGGAAAAGTAAAAATGGTATTCCGTGACTTCCCATTAGGTTTCCATAAGCAAGCTCAGAAAGCAGCAGAAGCAGCGGAATGTGCTGGCGAGCAAGGAAAGTTCTGGGATATGCATGACATGCTATTTGAAAATGGTGTTAGTGGTGGAATAACTTCTTTTAAGCAATATGCTAAAGATTTGGGACTTAATACTGCTGACTTTGACGAATGCTTAGACTCTGATGCAATGGCAGATGAAGTAAAGAAAGACATGAAAGATGGGTCTGCTGCAGGAGTAAGTGGAACACCCGCATTCTTCATAAACGGTGAACTGATTACTGGAGCTCAGCCATTTAGTAAGTTTAAGCAAGTAATCGATAAAGAACTACAAAAGGGGGGAAACGCTTAAATTAAATAAGATCTCTGTAAACTATGATATGTATACTTGCGCTTGTTGTATTCGGAATCCTTGGCTTATTTTCAACGACTCATCGACCATTAGCAAAAGAAGCCTTTGACTGTGTCTTTAGAAGAATCACCCTTAGACCGTGTAACAGCAACTTTGATCAGAAGATGAAAGGTAAGATTGTTGGTAAACTTATCAACAAATCACCTCGATCTGCTCGCTTTGTTAACAGAAACTTTGAGTTACTAAGCTGGATAATGGTTGTTGTATTCTTCATAAGCATGATATACTCAGGATATGCAATATATAACTTAGGAGTTCATGGAACTTGCAACCCTGAAGATCCAAATAGTTGCCCACTCACTTCAGACCAATTAACTAGTGGTGAATGTGGTGAATGTGGTATTGCTGGTTGCGATATACATAACTTAGAATGTGTTGATGGGGAACCGTGCGATTGCGAAGGCCCCACCTGCACGACATAAGTAGAACATAGTTGAGAAATTCTTATAAATAGCTAAGTAAAGAAGTTTGTGATCAATATGACAGAAAAAAAGAACGCTCAAAAAATATTGGACGAAGCCACAACGAAAGATTCTAAGAAAACGTCTAAAGTTAAGTTTAGTTGGAAAAAAATATCTATGACTTTAGCAGCTTTGTTAGTTATCAGTGTGGTTTTCAATGGAATGAATCTTGTAGGAGTATCGGGTTTCAGTGGATCATCAACTGACGATATATCCCAAAAAGTAGAACAGTTCATTGAGTCAAACTACCAAGGAACAGAGGTTGTTGTTAAATCAATTTCAGACAATTATGGTTTATACGAAATTGATCTAGAATTAACAACACCACAAGGTCCACAAGTAGTAAAAAGTTATGTAACAAAAAATGGTGAATTATTATTCCCAAGTGCAATCCCACTAACTGATGCTGCTGCAGCACCTGCCCCAAGTCAACCAACGCAGCCACAGCCTCAACAACCTAGCACTGATGTTGCAAAGACAGACAAACCAAAAGTTGAGTTGTTTGTAATGTCACACTGTCCATTTGGAACTCAAGCAGAGAAAGGTATACTACCTGTTGCAGAGTTACTTGGTGACAAAATCGAGTTTGACATTAAGTTTGTAAACTATGCAATGCATGGTGAAACAGAAGTTCTTGAGCAGATGAATCAAGTTTGCATACAAGACGAACAACCAGACAAATGGTTAGAATACTTGTGGTGCTTTTTAGAAGCTGGTGATGGTGAAGGGTGTCTTGCAGAGACAAATATTGATACAACAAAGTTAACTGCATGTACAACAAAGTTAGACACAGACAATAACATACTCACACTATTAGCAGACAAAGCAACTTGGAGTGGTGGAAGATTCCCACAGTTCCCAGTACATGACGCAGAGAACAAGCAATACGGTGTCAGAGGTTCACCAACACTTGTAATCAATGGAGTACAAGCTTCAAGTGGAAGAGATTCAGCAAGTTACTTAGCAGCAATTTGCGCGGCTTTCAATAATGCACCAGAAGAATGCACACAAACAGTTTCATCAGCATCGCCTTCTTCAGGATTTGGCCTTACTAATGCGCCAGCAGCAAGTGGAAGTAACGCGGCAACGTGTGGCTAAGTTTTCTTTTTATTTTTTACATTTTTGTTTTACGAAGTAGTAAATAAAGTATATAAAGAAGTATACAGTAGTATAAGTAATAATTAATGGAGGATGACTATGGTTTTAGGTTTGATCAGAAAGATTAAAAGGCGAACAGTAGCACGACGAAAGGCAGCAGCAAAGAAAACTGTACGAAGAGCACCTGTAAAGAGACGCGCAACTACTGCACGTAGAGCTACAACAACACGACGAACTGCTACAACTCGAAGAGCTCCAGTTAGAAAAACTGCAACTCGACGAAAGGCAACAACAACACGAAAGCGAACAACTACTGCTAAGAGAAGAGTTGTAAGACGTGCGCCTGCTACTCGAAGAGCAACAACAACACGACGAAGAACAGCAACTACTGCTCGACGAACTGCTACAACTCGACGTAGAGCAACAACAACTAGAAGACGCTAAGTGTCTTCCAGTTTATTAGTATTCTTTTTACTACTTTTAGTATATTTTTTAAATCTTTACATTCATATCTAACATGACAAAACCAAAACTCTTGTGTTTGATCAGTGGGGGAATTGATTCGCCAGTGGCTGCACACTTAATGTTAACAAAAGGTTACACTGTTGAGTTTGTAAACTGTGATCTAACTCCTGTTGGCAATGACTACACAAGAACTAAGATCGAGAAACTTGTAAAACAACTTAGTAAGTTACACAAGAAAAAACTTAAGCTAACTTTCGTAGAACATGGTAAACAACTAGTAAAATTTTACCAGAAACTTGATGAGAAAGAACAAAAACAACTCTGTCTTTTGTGCAGAAGAAGAATGTTAAAGCAAGGTCAAAAACTCGCTAAGAAAATCAATGCAAAAGCACTTATAACTGGCGAGAATCTAGCCCAAGTTGCATCTCAGACACTTGACAACCTGTATGTTGAAGACAAAGCAGTTTCTATACCAATTCTTCGCCCTTTGATAGGGTTCAACAAGCAAGATATCATAGATATTGCGCGTAAGATTGGCACGTATGAAATCTCAATCGGTCCAGGTGGCTGTTGTAACATCACACCAAACAGACCTGAAGTAAGAGCAGATACAACTGAGATCAACAGAATCGAAAAGAAAGTTTCTAAAAAATATTAGCTTTAATTACTTCGCGACTTAACCCCTTTCGATATTGCTCATATAAAAAAGTTACACCCAATATTCTAGCTTTTGCTCCAATTCCAAGTTTTAACTCATCATCGAAACTTCTACCAATCACCATTCTAAACTCCGGATTATGAAGCACGTCATAATAAACATCTCTACGACGTTTTCCGGCCAATGGATCTGCCCGCAATATATCATTATGTTCTGGAAGCACCACAACAGACTCATTGCACTCTAGAAATTGATCCATAGTTAAATCAATGTGTACTTTATACTTTGGGTCAAAAGACCATACATGTTCTTTTCCAAAACAAGTACCTAAACGACGTTTGAAACCAAACATCAGTCCTAAAAGACCATCTACCCAATCACACGTATCTTCAGGAAAGTCGTCTACCTCTACCTCTACCTCTAATATCTTCCTAAGTTGGACTAGTTTATTGTAATATGGAGGTTTCACCATACAATAGTATGGCTTTTTAGATTTAAAAGCTTACCCCTCGCCTTCAACCAAGGGAACAAAAACAAATGAACCTAGATTCTGAACAATCGGCACGTCTTTTACCTTTGTCACAACTAGAAGCTTATGATCTGTAGTAGGTACAACGATTTTACCATTCTCCCTAAGCTGATCAAACAACTCTTGAGGCAGACCATCTGCAGCAGCAGTCACAATAATTCGATCAAAAGGTTCCTTATCGGGAAGTCCTTTTATTCCATCGCCCAGAACAAGAGTGACATTATCATAATGAGCAAGGTTTTCTGTAGCAAACTCATGCAGTTTCGGAATACGTTCTATAGTATATAACCTACCTCTTGGACCGATAATCTCAGATATAATGGCTGCTTGATAGCCTGATCCAGTACCAATCTCAAGCACCTTCTGACTCTGACTCAATTCCAGAGCCTCAGTCATGATGGCAACAGTATATGGTTGAGAAATCGTCTGACCTGAAAACAACGGCAGTGGCTCATCTATATAGGCATAATGCTGATAATCCTTTGCAACAAACTTCTCTCTAGGAACTCTCTCAAAAGCTCTTATCACGTCAGGAGTTTTCAGCGCACCTTGACGCTTATGCTTCTCTATCAAAGCCTCTTTCGAACTCATACTAAAGAAAGGGCAGAAATAGTTAAATATCTTTATATGCTTGAGTTAGCATGCAAAAGAAAGTCAAACAAGCGCTTCTAGCAATTCTATTGGTGATCGTTCTAACAACCATGATCTTGCAGTTCAAGTATTTTGGAACTGGCCGCTATTGGATAACGGTACTAGTTCTCCTTGTTGCTTGGCTAGTAAGTAAGTGGCTTCAGCGTGAGGGGGAGCGCAGCGGAGGAAGTTGAAGGGGGTATGGCCCTTCAGAAGCAGAACACTTAAAAGTTCTAATCTTTTAGCACAGGTTATGAAAACATACTATGTTTTTGGTATCATAGTAGCACTCTTTCTTGTGAGTGGCTGCTTAGGTGAAGGTACTGATGTACCTGACACAGATGGAGGTGAAACAATGGTTGTAAAAGATGGAGACACTGTAAAAGTAGATTACTGGCTAACTGTTGATGGTGAGCAGATTGATACTTCAGAAGGAAGAGGTCCTTTTGAGTTCACAGTTGGAGCTGGACAGGTTATACCTGGATTCGACAAATCAGCAACAGGTATGGAAGTTGGAGAGACTAAAGAAGTTGTCTTAGAAGGTGAAGATGCTTACACTGCAGGTCCATTAGCTGGAAAAGTGTTGAACTTTAAGATAACTTTGTTAGAGATCAAATAAACTACTTCTTATTTAGTATTTTTCTTATTTCTTTTAACTCTTCTTCTAGTTCTTTCTCTCGAGTTATATCGTTAGCAATCTCAACCGCACTAAGACTTCCATCTGGATTCTTAATAGTAAAACCTGTAACTTTGTAGCTTTTGCCAGCTACAGTTGTTGTATGTTCTTGCCTACCTTCTTTATTTGTTTTTAAGAACTCATTAACTACGCAGAACTTCTTACAAGGACTATTAGTACCTAGTAGAGCTTTATAACAGACCTGACCAGTATGATTACCAAAACGCTCCTTAGCTGCCTTATTCATGTAGATGATATTGTATCCCTTATCAACAACAAACAAGAAGTTGTGGGTCTTGTTAACAACCTCTTGGAAGATTGTACTCAATACCGAATCCGTCTTGTCCGTATCTAGGACACTAGAAAACGGAGCTCGGTTAATAAACCACAGCTTTGCCATACCAACCTTTCGATAAATCAGAATATCCTGACCATTAAGGATATCTAAGTGTTTTGCTAAAGTATGCCGATTAACATTTAGTGTGCGTCCGATTTCAGAAGCTAGAACGCCATCATCCGCTTTAGAAGAGATATAATCAATTACTGCTTGTCTGATCTCTGAAGGTTTCATGTTCTAATACTTAAAGACAGTAAAAACTTATAAAGCTTACCTTTATTGTTAGACACTACTGGTTACCACAACATCTATCTTTATATATATTGGCTACCTATATAGTTATAGGACGTTGGCCACCAAAGCCACCCACCAGTGTAGGCCAATGTCTAAAAACCAGGGTATATCCCGGTAAAAAGGAGGTGCAAAATGATGAGTGTGCTTGTAGATCGAAGACCGATCTTAGATGCTCCCGAAGAAATCGTGGAGTTAATTGACGAACTAAAGATTCTACTTATACGAAATAAGATAACTGAAGAAGAATTTGCAGTTCTATACGGCTATGTATATTTAGCAAATGAACAGCTGATGACAGTGGAAGACGTTCGGTTTATATTAATGCAATCTGTCAAAAAGGACAATAGTTAAATTACAACATATATACTTGCGGTCTTTGTCTAGCGTTAGTTTTAAGCTAGACGTTCTTTAAATTTTCTATGAAGATTGCGCTTCCAATTGTCTACTCTACGTCGCTTACTATTTGAAAAGTCGATAACCTTTCCTCGCCGGAATGGCATCTGTGATCGTAACTTTCTTTTATGTTTAGGCAGCTTACGATAAGAGTTAATCGTAATATACATTCCACACAGACCCACCAATAAGATGGAGACATATGCAGCTCCAGACTTACTAACTGCTACATCAGGTATCTCTAGCAACGCTCCAGTTAATCTGTAAAAGCCAGACTCTTGTTCACAAGCATCGCAATCATCTCCACCACAGTCAACACCTTCTTCATCAGAGTTTTGTATATTATCAATACAGTGATCTATCTTACATTCTTGTACCTCAACTGGGTTGTCTAAGGTTGTTCCACAACTATTGGCTTCAGTACAATCACGTATCTGCACGCCAGCAATACAGTTTCCCCAATCTGAACAGCTCCAGTCTTCAACACACACCGCATCATCCACTTCATCTTCTTCCTCAACAGTATCATTCTCTTCTACCGCATTATCATTACGATTGTTATTGTTACTGGAATCTGCTGGAGGTGGTGTCGATGTATCGGTTGTATTGGTGGTATTTGTAGTATTCGTGGCGTCAGTAGTATTAACTGGAAGCAAGACCGTAAAGTTCACAAACTGATTAGCAAGATTACCTACTGCATCTTCGGCAGTAAGATACAGCGTATAGTTACCGTCAGTAACATTAAAAGTTATATTATTACAACCTTCAAGCGCAGTGTCTGACACAACAGAGTCATTAACTAAAGAACTCACATTGTATGTACAGTTGACCTCTTGCAGATCTGTAACTGTGTAGTTCAAATCCATAGTACTTGTGTTATATGTACCATTTGGAGAATCAATAGTTATATGTGGTGCGGTTGTATCAACTATAAATGTAACTGATGATGAATTCTGATTACCTGTGGAGTCATTTGCCCAGACCATCCAAATGTTACTTCCATCCACACTATCCAAACCAGTCGCATTCTGACCACACGTCATAGTTATATTTGTGGCACCATTATCTGTAGAACACCAACATGACTCTAAATTAACATCAGATGCAGTGTAGTTCAACGCAGTAACTTGCGCACCATACGTACCACTTTCAGGGTAGATTAAACTCACTTCTGGAATAGTTATATCAGCGTCTTCGATCTCTTCGATAATAGAATAATTAACTTCCAACTTTGGAGCCAAACCAGGGTCTGCAGTAAACTCATCACTATAGAATCTGTGCTCCCATTGCTTAGTCTCCTGCTTCTTAAGAACAATACCAAAGTTATCGTAGCTGCCATTGTACCACGTAGTAGTTAGAGCTGTAAGATCCCAACTATACCATGCGTCAGAAGGGTCAGCAGAGATCGTTGTAGAATCAGCGATGCTCGCGTCAAAGTCTCCGCCATCAGAGATCCATGCCACACCAGTAGCACGATCATTCCATGTAACTTCATCCTCAATCCAATAAGATGTAACTCTATGTGCATTGATAACTTGACTATTACTTTCAGTATTATCCTCATATAGCCATAGATACAGATTTGCAGAGTCGATCTCTACATCTGCAGGAATCTGAGAAACATTAAACATAATAAACGTACGAATCTCACCCAAAGTACTCTGGCTCTTACCAACTGCTATGTAGTTCTGACCACCAAAGTTTGTGTCAGCATTGTCGTTCTTAGATGCTGCTGAAGAAGCTGAACTTGACAGCGCAGTTGTTGGATCAATATACACAGGATACTCTCTATCATCATCTTCCAACCAGGAGTATGGCGTCTTCATACTTACAAACAGATTAACTCCTGCCTTCTTAAACTCGTAAGAGATGTCTACTCGCTCGCCAGCACTGTCAATAGCATACGCTTGCGGCAAGAAGAACAATATATTCCCTTCAGAATCCTTAAAGTCAACCCTGCCATCAACTACAAAGTCACTTACTTTATTCCACTTAACTTTACTACCGTGATTCTCTGCGTCTAAGTTATCCATCCGAATCTTAAACTCAAGACTTAGTTGCGGGTCATTACCTAACTTATTAGATGGTTCTGGCAAGTCATCTTCATCTTCAATTATCAACTCTTCCTTCAGTCGAGTAGCTTGGTAGGTAAAGCTCAGGTTAAAACCCGATCCATAAATGGCCGGATAAGTAAACTTATTATCTTCTGCAAAACCAATAACATTCTGTGAGTTAGATATCAAACTCTGCTTATTGTTACCAGTATATTGCAATTTGTAAGGAGTATAACTTACAGAGCTATCATTAAATGTGTACGTTGCAATCTCAGTTCCTGAAGAACTTTGCTTAAACTGCGCCTGATATACACCAGCCTCAACACAATAGTCATATCCTTGCTCACAGTCCTGAATCAGTGTGATATTAATTGGAACATAATCAGTACCATTGTTGTAGTTCATTAACTCGCTAACCTCGAGAGAGACGGTACCATCATCATTAGTCACTCGGTTCCAGTACGGACCACGTTCGGTTGTTTGAGCGCTGACCGTAGATATCAATACGAATAGTAGTGTTAGAGCTACAGCTCTATTAACGTATCCACTGCGTGTTACGTTCATACAGAAAAAAAGCTACCAGGATATATAACAATTGTTTACTCCTGTATACAAATACTAACTGTTTGCTACCGTATACAAGTTACTTTTATATAGTCCAGTATACAATTAAGAAAAAGCTTTTATCCATCTGCGTACTCTATTAGATATGAATCGAAGAAAAGTTATTATTATGGGTGCTGCTGGACGAGACTTCCACAACTTTAATGTCTACTTTCGCGACAATCCTCGATATGAAGTTGTTGCATTCACAGCTACACAGATCTTTGGTATTGCTGGCAGAAGATATCCTTCAGTTCTTTCAGGCAGACTCTATCCGCGCGGAATCCCAATATATGATGAAGAACAATTACGCTATCTTGTTGTAAAGCACAACATTGAAGAAGTTGTTCTAGCATATTCTGATCTATCACATGACTATGTAATGCAAAAAGCAGAGCTAGTCTTATCTACGGGTGCTAGCTTTACATTACTAGGACCGTCAGACACACAAATCAAATCTAAAAAGCCAGTCATTGCAGTATGTGCAGTTAGAACTGGTGTTGGCAAGTCAGAAGTAACTCGTTATGTTGGTGAAGTTCTCAAGAAACTTGGAAAGCGATACGTAGTTATACGTCACCCAATGCCATACGGCGTTCTGAAAAAACAGGTTTGGCAAAGATATGAAACCTATGAAGATCTAAAGAAGTACAACTGCACTATTGAAGAACGTGAAGAATATGAACCACATATCAAACGAGGTGAAATCTTATACGCTGGTGTTGACTATGAAGAGATCTTAAAACGAGCTGAGAAAGAAGTTGATGTAATTGTATGGGATGGTGGAAACAATGACTTCTCATTTTATCAACCAGATCTTTTAATCACACTTGTAGATCCACACAGACCTGGCCATGAACTAAAATACTATCCTGGACAGGCTAACATGATGATGGCAGATGTTGTACTTATCAACAAAGAGAACACTGCTAGGAAATCTCAGATAGATCTTGTCAGAACAAACGTAAAGAAGTTTAATCCTCGTGCAGTTATTGTTGACGGTGCGTCACTCATCACACTAACAAAACCTAAACTAATCAAAGGGAAACGAGTTCTTGTTGTTGAAGACGGACCAACACTAACACATGGAGGTATGAGTTACGGTGCTGGCTCACTCGCAGCAAAGAAATATGGTTGTAAGTTAGTTGATCCACGACCTTACGCTCGCGGATCTCTTAAAGAAGTCTTCAAGAAATTTAAGCAACTTACAAATGTCCTACCTGCAGAAGGTTACTCAAATAAGCAACTTAGTGAACTTCAAGCAACAATCAATGCTATACCTGCTGATGCAGTTGTCATCGGAACACCTATACGATTAGATATGCTACTAAAAATAAACAAACCAACTGTTAGAGTATCTTACAACTTTAAAGAACTTGGCAACAGACTTCCAAGAATTATTAAAAAAATCACCGGTTAAAAAGGCTAAAGACATTATCTCGTTTTGATATGCTTGTTTTTCTACTCCTTAACCGCTTACGTTGTTTCTTAAGTCGTTCCTTAACACGAATATCGCGATTGTTCATATATTGTTGTATTCGATAACGCATTAGACGACGCTCCTTATTATAATACTCACCACCAATAGATACCAAAATTACCAATGCGATAGATATGCCTGCAAATGAAAATGCAACAGTAAATAACTTAGATATATCTGTTGACGGAACAAGATCACCATAACCAACCGTTGTAATCGTCATAGCCGTAAAGTAAACTGAATCAACATAGTTCCAACCCTCAAGATTATGATATGCAAACGTGCCTGTCAGCAAAAGTAAGAAAAGTAAGAAGAATGCGGTTATAATCTTATCATTTGGATGCATAACATGTATTTAGTCCATCCTATAAAAGACTAATGATTACGCCCTAATAAACATTATATGATTGAACCGAACTCGGTTAATAGAATTCTCTGGAGAAAAATTATATATACTACAAGCTATATATTGCACTATGCAGAAGAGAATAGCGCTAGCCTTGGGTGGAAACGCGATAACTACTAAGCATAACTTCAGCTACACAGAACAACAAGCGCAACTTATGAAGACGGCTAAAGTAATCGCAAACTTAGTCAAGAAAGGACACTCTATTATTATCACACATGGCAATGGTCCTCAAGTCGGCAGTATCTTATTACAAAACGAAGCAGACTCTAAAGCAGAGATGCCATTGGATGTCTGCGGTGCAGAATCTCAAGCACAGATTGGGTATATGTTACAACAGGCCCTACACAACGAGTTCACTAAGCGAGGTATCAAAAAGAAAGTATGTACAGTTGTAACACAAGTTTTAGTTGATAAAAAAGATCCTGCATTTAAGAATCCTGAAAAGCCAATAGGTCCATACTACTCACGAAAAGAGTCTCTAAAATTCAAGAATAAATACCGTGTAAAGTTAGTTCCAGGTAAGGGCTTTCGACGAGTTGTACCAAGTCCAGATCCTCAAGATATCATCGAAATAGATCAGATCAAACAACTTGCAAAAGAGTCTATTGTAATCTGCTGTGGTGGCGGAGGTATACCTGTAACACTAGAACGTGGAAAACTCCAAGGAATTCGTGCGGTTATTGATAAAGACAAAGCTGCAGCATTACTCGCAAAGAAACTAAAAGCAGACACACTTCTAATACTAACTGATGTAGATGCGGTCTATCTTAACTACAACACGACTTCGCAAAAGAAACTAAAGGATACAAGTATCTCAAAAGCTCGCGCATACCTCGCAGAAGGAATGTTCCCACATGGATCAATGGGTCCAAAGGTCCAAGCAGCAATCAACTTCAACAAAAAAACTGTTATAACCTCTATTGACAAAGCAGAGAAAGCTTTGGCGGGCAAAGAAGGTACGGTGATACGCAAATGAAATTATCAACGAAACATCTACTTGATATACATAACCTAAGTAGGAAAGACATTAATCTTATTTTCAAACTAACTTCCCATCTCAAGAAAAAACAGATGAAGAACAAGCAACATAGTTATCTCAAATACAAAACTCTAGCGTTACTGTTTGCAAAACCGTCTACTCGAACGCGCGTATCCTTCGAGGTTGGTATGACTCATCTTGGTGGAACAAGCATTGATCTCGCTGGAGACAAGATGCAACTATTCAAGGGCCGGGAATCGATTAAAGATACTGCAAGCGGTTTGTCAAGATACGTTGAAGCTATTGTTGCCAGACTTTACTCACACTTAGATCTATTGGAACTAGCAGATCATTCCACAGTTCCAATAATTAACGGCCTAACTGATTTCAACCATCCATGCCAAGCACTTACAGACCTATACACGATTGAAGAAAAACTAGGTTCATTAAAAAATCGGCACCTCGTTTTTGTTGGTGATGGTAGCAGCAATGTTTGTAACTCATTAATACAAGCCTGTTATAAATTGGGTGTCAAGATAACCGTAGCAACACCGAGGTACTATCATCCACATTCCGCAGTGATGGAAAGAACAGGTCATTTTGCAAAAGTCATTGACAACGCAAAGGAAGCAGTAAAAGATGCAGACGTTATCTACACAGATAGCTGGGTTTCAATGGGGCAAGAAAAAGACCGTACTAATAAGATAAGACGGCTCAAAGGATTTCAAGTCAACGCCAAACTCCTAAGTTACGCACCATCACAAGTTATGATCATGCACTGCTTACCTGCTCATCGGGGGTATGAGATCACAGACGATGTTATAGATGGACCACATTCAATTGTCTTTGATCAAGCAGAAAACCGGCTTCACGTTCAGAAAGCCATACTAGTATTACTAATGAAATGACAAGCATATTAGAAAAGATAAAAGATATCAAACGATTTGATGAGATAGTCAATGTCTTCTTTGAAGAAGGGTTTGAGTATTACATAAACCAGTTTAAACTAACATCTCGTATTAAATTCCACAAGCATATTAAGAACAAACTAAAGAGCATCAAAAAAGATCCTGAACCCGTCCGTATGCGAAAGGCCTTAGAAAAACTTGGTCCAACATTCATTAAACTTGGACAGATCCTTAGTGTCAGACCTGACCTGATACCTAAAGAGTTTGCAGACGAGTTTAAGAAACTACAAGAACAAGTTCCACCAACATCCTTCAAAGAGATAAAAAAGATCGTTGAGAAAGAACTTGGCAAACCAATATCACACGTCTTTGAGGAATTCGAAGAAAAGCCAGTTGCTTCTGCATCTGTTGCGCAAGTACATCGCGCAAAGCTTAGATCTGGAGAGGTTGTAGCAGTCAAAGTTCAGAAGCCTAAAGTCAAAGAGACTATGACGCAGGATATTGAGATTATGCTATTTGCTGCGAAGTTCTTAGACAAGCATTCAGATAAAGTTGCAAGTTACAACCCTGTAGCAATTGTCAAGGAATTTGCAGAGTGGAGTTTCCGAGAGCTAGATTTCCGGCTCGAAGCTAACAACATAAAGAAGTTCTACGACAATCTAAAAGATCAGAAAGTAGTCATACCAACAGTCTTTGATACATACACAACACAAGAACTATTAGTTATGTCTTATGAAGAAGGGGACCATATTGATAAGTACAAATTCGCAGGTGAAAAAGAACGTAAAGAGTTTGTTCAAAACTTCGCAGATATTATCTCCAAGATGATCTTTGAAGATGGATTCTTCCACGGTGACCCGCATCCAGGTAATATCTTCGTAACTAAACAAGGCCTTCCGCTATTCCTTGACTTTGGCATGGTTGGAACGCTCTCAGTAACACTACGAAACCGTATATCTGACATATTCCTAGCGTTATTACGACAGGATACAAAGAAAGCTATTGACTTAATACTCGCTATGACGACAAAGAGCGAAAAGTCAGATATTCCTGCATTCCGAGCAAATGCTAAAAACATCATTGAAAGCTGGTATGGTCAACCCATCAACAAGTTCAGTTTTGTGAAAGCATTCTATGAAGCGATTAGTACTGCTTCAAACAATCACCTCACTTTCCCGGCAGATTTAGTACTTATGGTAAAAGCGCTGCTAGACATGGAAGGCATCGTTCTGGAAGTATATCCGAAATCAAACGTACAAGAACTACTTCAACCCTGGATGGAACATAAAATCATTGAAAAGTATAACCCTGCACGCATTGCAAAAGAAGTTGTTAAAGAAATAAAAAAGCATTCGGACTTCTATACACACCTACCCGAACATATGGGAAAACTTATTGAAAAGATAGAGAGCGGACAGTTAGACGTACATATTGAAGAAAGCGATCTAAAGGATATAGAACAACATATGGATCATGCTGGCAATGAACGTTCATTTGCGATTATTGCTGGAGCACTCTTCCTATCCTCTTCATACTTTTTTTCCATTAATCGAGATATTGGCCCGATTAACACAACGCAGTTAGGTTTTGCAGAACTAATTATTGCGTTTACGCTACTGCTTGTAATCATAAAACAAGGTCTTAAGAAAAATTATATAAAGAAAGACCCCATATAATAATCATGAAAGAATTAATTGACAGAACGATGAAGTTGGGTTTTGACCTACTTTCTGTTGGTAAGAAACACGGTAAGATAGTTGCTTCAGATTTAAGAAAACATTACAAATTAACTGAACCACAAGCAAGACGACTTGCTGCCGATCTTAACAAACACATTCAGGCTGCCGAAAAAGACACACTTAAACTTGTTGAAAGTAACTTAAAAGGTATTGTACCTCGAGGTGAGTTCAACAAAGTCAAACGAGCACTAAGAACCAGCCCAAAGAAAAGACGTGCGATTAAGAAAGCAACTCGGAAACCACCCACTAAAAGAAAGCCAACTCGTAGAAAAAAATAATTATGGTTTACGCGAGATAGAAAGTAACTCTCGTATGAATTTATCGCCAGCTTTATTCTTCTGAAACAAGATCTTTGCAGTTGAGAATGTTTCATATTCATACTTACTACAAACTTTTCTTTTCTTACTCTTATAGAAATCCTTGAACTCTTTAAAATCACCGAGTGGGATTATATCATAACTTGGCGCATGTCTTGCCTTACGATCAACAAGTAATTTCTCTTTATTATAATACCTGTTTGTACTAAGAAAATAGTAATCTACATAAACCTTTCCGGGCGACTTCTTAAGAAACATGTAAAGTTTAGACTTATCTCTTTTGTCTGTGTTCTTAAAGTTAACAAGCAAGGTAATGTCGATGTCTGAGTATGCATTTGGAGTCCTTTTTGGATTAAATAGATCACCTCTACCAAGGATAGCTTCTACTAACTCTGTCTTAATCAGACGAGACAGGAAGGGTTTAAGCGTCTTGTTAAGGTAGATAAGACTATCTCTCTTTATCTTCTTCGAAGCTCTAAGCTGCTTCTTGAACTCACGCTCACCGCGTTTCTTATCTAGAGACACAACTGCAATATCTACTGTCAGATAATCATCCGCTCCATGAACATACCAGAACTTATCTGTAGTAAAAACATGAACATCTTTAACTCCTCGACCGAAGATTGCCGTATCCAACTCCTCTGCAATATCGTATTTATCTCCGCTCTCGATCTGAGTCAGTGAAAAACCACCCGTAATTCTTCCTTTTGATATCTTGTAAAAAACTTTTAATCCACCTATATCTTCTATGTATTTCTTAAGAGCCATATGATTATTTGTTCTTGTTCTCTAAAACACTAAATGTCAGTAAACCTGCAAATATTAAAATTCCGCCACCAATATAGACTCTCCAATCTCTACTTACATAGAGAAGTAATCCCGTAGTAACTAATATACCCACAAAAGCGGGGACGTTAAACCAACCAACACTAAATGGAACCTTGAAAGGTCGCTTCTGTTTTGGTGCCCTCCTTCGCAAAGATAAAAGTGCTCCATTAATTAGTATAAATGTTGCAAAGATAGCAAAGTTTGTAACCTCTGCTACAATCTTAATATCGCCAATACACGCAAATGCGATTGCGACAAGCATACAGAACGCGACGGCGATATGAGGTGTTCTCCGTTTCTTGTGAATCGTAGACATTATCTTAATCTTCTTAAACTTACCACCAATACCATATAACATTCTAGCAGTAGTTACAAGAATCATTAAAACCGTATTAGCTGTAGAGAATAAAGCAATAACCGCTAAAAGAATAAATGCTTTACTTCCAAGGACTGCTGCTGCGACATCGGCCAAAGGTGCACTACTTGCGGCTAAAGCTTCCCATCCTAAAATAGAAACAGATGCTATTGCAACGAGAACGTAAAGAACTGTAGAGATACCGATTGAATACATTAAAGCGCGAGGAATAATCTTTGCTGCATTCTTAGTTTCCTCCGACAATTTTACAATAGCCTCAAACCCGATAAATGCAAAGAAGATTAATGCTGCTGATGACACAACACCGCTGAATCCGTACGCCATTTCGAAATAATCAACATTTCCAAAGTAAGAGATACCTAAGATTGTGATTAATATAAGACCGCCACCCTCAATCAACGTTGAGACGATATTAAACTGTGAACTTTCTTTGATTCCCCAGAAGTTTAGGAAAGAGAATAAAACAATACATATTATTGCGCCCATAACAATCGGCAACGACACATATGAAGATATAAGTCCTGCAAAATAACCACCAAAACCTAACGCTACTGCAGCTGCAGACACAACTCCCTCAAAGATTATAAGCCATGCAAGCAAGAACCCGATACGTTTATTATATGCTTTTTCAGCATACTCTGCTTCACCAGAATCTTTAGGATACATGGATGAAAGCTCTGCGTAAGACAGACCAGTTAATGCTGCAACAAGAGCTGCGATTAGGAAAGAAATCCACAAAGAGTTACCTGCAATACCTGCAGCCTCTCCAATCAAAGCATAGATACCTGCTCCGAGTATGATTCCAGTACCTGCGAAGGTTGCTTCTAGAATTCCCAGTTCACGCTTCAACTTTGGCTTCTTGTTCTTACGTCTAAACATTTTGGTCTCCGATCAAAAGACGGCTAACGTTAGTTAGTCCGTATATATAGTATAAAGTAAACGGTTGTTATTAAGGATTTCTAAGATCTGCTCTTAGTGACATTAAGTTTCTTACAAAGGATCGCAGGAGTTATGATATTATTGCCAAAGTTAGGTGGCTCAGCTGCCCAGCTAGTTACTTGCTCTTGTTTCTTACCTAAATCAGTAATTGATCGCATTATGTTCAACATGTTGTCAGATATCCGAATGTCCTTAACAGGACATTTGATCTTCCCGTTCTCAACGTAAAAGATTGCATCTCGAGGTATGGTTGAGAAGTTTCCCGTCTGGTAGTTCTGAAAGGTTGTATACCAAGTATTTGTAACAATCAATCCTTTCTTCATCTTACCAATCAGTGTAGGTATGCTAGACTTACCTGGAACAATGTAAGTGTTACTTGGTGCGGGCTCAACCAAACCAGAGTTAGAGGTATTTTGCGTCTTATACTTCTGAGCTGTTGAATAGTTATGTAGGTATGTCTTAAAGACACCATTAACAATCACTGGTGTCTTCTGTGCGGGGGCACCTTCATCATCAAAAGCATAGCTATCTGCACCATAAGGTAGATTCGCCCAATCATACATAGTTAGCTTAGGAGACGCGACCTTCTCGCCGATCTTCTTAAGAAAAGACATGCCGCTCTCTTGCATAGTTATTGAACTTGACCCTGCAACACACCCAAACATGTCTGCTACAGTTAGTGGGTAAAACAAGATATCGTACTTACCTGCGCTTAATGACTGTGGATTTAGTGCTTTTTTAGCTATCTTTCCGGCCTCCGAACCCACCCTATCGACGTCAAATCCACGTAAAACATTAGCCTGTATGACCTTATGCCCTGACGCTTCCTTAGCGGCGAGCGCTCTAAGTGAAAGTGATATTGCAGTACCCTTATCTTTAATATCTAAACCATTAGACGAAACCGTATATCCTTCACCATAACTAGTATCAAAAACACCTGTAACTCGCTTAGCGCCTGAACGTAAACCTGCATTAATCGCTTCCTGAACCTTATCCACACCTTTTGTAAAGTTAACTAACTGACGATCATACACACCATCAAGTTTTGGGTACTTAGAGTACCCCTTTGCTATACCATAATAATCATCTTTTGGTGGAAGAAGCTTTGCTAACTTTATCAACTTGTTAAGTGTATGATCAACCTCTGACTTCGTAAACGTCTTAATGTTTGCAGATACAACTCGCTTCTTATAGACCAGGTATACACCCGCACTCTCATCTTGCCAGTTCTTCGTAACTGCAATATCATTGTTTACGAACTTGATCTGCTGACTATCACTTCTACCTGCATCTACGATTACGTCACTAGCACCCAACCTAAGCGCTTTCTTTACTCCGTATTCAGGTATCTCAAATAGTTTCATTATCTTCGTCCTAAACGTATCTTCCGCATACGCAGATGAGGTCCACCCATTGTAACTGGAATGCCTTGTGTTGGCTCACCCTTACCACACGATGCTGCCCACAACTCAACCTTCTTACCAACTGCATCAATAGCTGAGTATATCTGTGGTGTTGTCAACTCAATTGCTGCGTTTCTAACTGGCTCGCACAGCTTACCATTTCGAATCATAAAAGCCTCATTACTAACCGACTTGAAGTTGTATCGCTTATCATCAATGTTCCACTCCATAAACGATTTGATATAGACACCTTTTCTTGTATCTTTAATTAGATCTTCATCCTTCCACTTTCCAGGCATAAAGAATGTATTAGACATTCGCACAATTGGTTCAACAGAATAGTTTGCAGCGCGAGAACTTCCGTTTGACTTAATCCCCATCTGTCCAGCAGTCTCACGATTATGTAGAAGTTCCTTAATCATTCCATTCTTTATCAACCATTTCCTACGTGCAGGAACGCCTTCATCATCATACTTATAGCTACCAGCCTTACCTGTAATATTTGGGTCATCAACCAAACTAACAACGTCCGTTCCGATACGCGTTCCAATCATAGCAGGAGTTACAAAAGACTCGCCTGCTTGTGCAGCCTCTCTCCCGAAGATACGGTCTGCTTCATAGGGATGTCCGCAAGATTCATGTGCAATAATGCCTGCAACATATGGTGATATAACAACATCAAGCTTCTCTCGAGGTGCAGGTATACCTTTCCGAATATTAAGCTGAAGTGCCTTAACTTTACTAGACAGCAGCTGATTAACCTTCATTGATCGGAGTCCTTCCCAACCTTTTGTCTCAGTCAAAACAAGATAAGACTGATTTGTCCGAGCACCCTCTTTAACAGTTAATACACTAATGAGTTCTAGATACGGTGTTTCAGAATAAATCTTCGAACCTTCTGAATTAATGAAGTACTTCTTCGAAACAGATGTATCAATAGAATAATCTCTCTGTGGAACATTTACACCTAAAGCAAGTAGTGCTTTGTCAATCTTCTGCAGGTAAGCTAACTTCTGCTTAGCAGATATACTCTTGAAACTTACTGCCTGTTTCTTAACTACACTATCACGACACGTTTTTTCCGGAACAAGAACAATCTTTTGGTCATTAACAATCGATGCTCGTTTAGCAGATCTAACTGCATTTGTAACCAAACCTTTCAAAGAAGTCTTATCGATCTTGTTCGTAGATGCAAATCCTAACGCGCCATTAACTACAACACGGATTCCAATCCCTGTCTCCTCTGAAAATCCTGCAGGTTCAGGAGTGCCGTTCTTAAGTGCGTATCCATCACCGTAAGAGTTCTCCAAACGAGCTTCAGAGTAACTAGCACCTAGTTTCTGAGCTAACTTAATACAGAACTCTGCACTTGATCGATCCATACAATAAAACTATGTGCTAGAATATATAATTTTGCATATTTTCATAAAAACGCAAATTAGATTGTGAAAACTTATATAGTTGTAAGCATACTTATTTTATGACTCAGCTAACCATTAAAGGTAAGTTTGATAAGAACTACATTGAATCAGCTATACTTCAGGTTGATCTGAAAGGGGGTATCCCAAAAAATGTAGAACAGATTCTAGTGATTGACCATCCTAAGTTTTTCAAAGCTATTGAACCAAAGGTACCTAAAACTGCAAGAAAAGAATTCGAAGCAGCATACCAAAGCGACCCAACATCAATGTCACTTACGTATGGAACATTTGATTTGATTGTCATAAGTATCTCACTCAAAGAAGAACAGTATCTAAAGACAAACAAGCGAGCGATGATCGGCCTACTTGCACATGAGTTAATGCACATCCGACAGAGAAGAAAGGGATTAGATCGTGCAATCAGAGCAGATGCTATACGTGCGTTCAGCAAATTTGAACCAAAGCTAAACAAGTTAAAGATACCAAAAAAGATCCTTGCAAACTTCTATGCAGCAATTGGCGAAAGTGCAAACTTCACGCTTAAGGATATATATGATAACTTTGAACTCATTGACAACGGTATGGGTGAGTATATCTTAGAAGACTACTGGAATCTATACCACTTTGGAAAGAGATTTGAAAAGCCAGTCTTCTACTCCAGCAAGGATACGCCATACAAATTGATTAACCATGTCCAAGATGCAATCGACTTTGAACTAAATCTCATATCTGCGATATCTCCATTCGTTAAGATGGCACGTGCAGGCAACAAAAAAGCAGAAAGACTTGTAACATACATTGCCAAAAATTACGAAGTAAACATATCTGAAGTTGCAAATGCATATGATGATGTTATACAGTATTCCATTGATAAATTCAAGTGGTCTGGATCATTCCGACGCAAGTTCTTTACAATGGTATTCAAACGCGCATTCTATCTTTTAGATTCCCTAGAACTCAAGTATGAAGGTGTAGAACTTAAGAAAACAAAACCTAAGAAACGAAAAGGTCGTTGTGTTGAAGTTACGCGTAGAAAGAAAAGTTAGTCAAGGATCTTAAAAACGCGCTCTTTTAGAATCAGCTTATTCAGGTCAGCAACAAGACTCTGTAATATATCAATCTTCTGCTTAATATCTCCCGGCAAGTTTCCAAGCATAGAAATCTTTTGCACTCGCTTAAGAGTTCCTTGAGGTTTAATTGGAAGTTCTCTAATAGATTTAGTAGCCCATTTAATCGAAACATAATGCTTGTAATTAATCGCGTGTAGACATACCAAGAAGTTATCTAACTCATGGTCAATTAAGCTATCAATGTAGATATAGTTCTTACGATTAACTGCTTGTATAAAACTTGAATACGGCCAACCATTCTTTAAAGATATATTCTCCAAGTCAGGTAAAAAGTAACGAAGCAACTGAGGTGTCGCTGCAGGTATCTTCTTTTTAAGCTTAACAAAAATATTGAATGGGTCTTTAACGACTTTCGTATTATAAACGTACGACACAGCCTCTCTAAAGACTTCTCTACTAAGATGTGTATCAACAGCAATGTCTGATGTGAATTGGCTCAGAACTTTCAGCTCCTTATAGACTACTGATATATGCTTCCCATCAACAAAGAAAAAGTCTTGTGTTCGAGTTCGCCAATCTGGTAACGTGTCATTACGATAGACTATCCACTCAAATGCCTTTTCAAAAATCTTTCGACGTCGGTCCGGCTTTGGAATAGTAGAACAAACTGCTATCAAGTTTATATCTGAATGTACATCTGCATATCCCTGCGCGAGAGATCCGTAGACTGCGACAGCGCGAACACCTGGTATGTCAAACACTACTTTACCTACCTTTCTTGCTATCTTATTAAATTCTTTAAGGGTCATGCTACAATCTTTGCGTCTGCAACTCCTCCAAACTTATGATTTAGTATAAATGGGTCTATCTCAATCGCTTTAACATTCTCTTTGAGTGCTAACTTACTCAACGCAACAATCGTCTTCTCGAGAGAGCTAACTTTAGTCTTCTTCCCACTAAAAGTTGTTATATACTCTGAAGCGCGGAGTTCGTCGATCATCTTACGTGCAGATCCTAATGCAACTGGACAGGGCCTAACTGAAAAATGCTCGTGAACATCAGTAGGTATCCCACCAATACCTAACAATATCAACATTTTACCGCGCGGAGGTCTAAAGACCTGTATTACAAATTCATGCCCATCGACATGTCTCTGTGAGATAACATTTCCTTTCTTCCGAAGTGCGTGGAACTTACTCTCAGCATGATCTTTATGATGAACAACATGAACTACTTTGTGTTCTGCTTTATGAAGGATCTTTGGAGAATCTACCTTAAAAACGCAAGGGAAGTTACGAATCAAATGCGCTCCCAAGATCGGAGTATAATCCATAGTCGGTATGTGATATAACTTTAGGAAGTCAAGAGCCCGTTGATTAGTTAGAGTTCTCATACAATTAGTATGGTAGATCATATATATAATTTTTCTTGCGGTGAAAAATTCTATTAGCTCTTTTTCTCAAAAATTATATATAGTTCAGGCAACAGGTCATATTATGATTAACCTAGCTGCGCAGATAGCCATCTTCTTCGGTATACTCGTCGCATTAGTTCACTATTACAGTCAACGAGTACATAAGTATCATTCATATCATAATGAACTTCTCTCGTTCGCTGCAGGTATATCTTTAACCTATCTTTTATTGTTCCTGCTACCTGAACTCTACGAAGGTGTCGCACAGCTACACAAACTACTCTTCTTATTCGTGTTATTCGGTGCAGTCTTATTCCATGTTGTTGAAAAGTACATCTATCAACACAAGAAAAGCAAGCAACTAATCGCAGATCTTAGCGCAATGCATGCGATCTCATTTTTCATATACCACTTCCTCATGGGTGTTGTAATTGTAAACCTATTAAATCGAGATTTTACTCTTGGACTACTTTTCTTCATACCAATCTTAACATACAGTGCAATAGGACAAGTTTCGCTAAAAGAGATCCATGCAAAGGTCACTGAAAAAAAGATGGTTCGGTTCTTCTTAGCAGCATCCACACTTATCGGAATCATCGAAGCAATCATCATCCAAATAAACCCAAAACTATTCTACGCACTACTAGGATTCGTAGCAGGCGCAATGTTATATCACATCATGCGAGAGAGTATACCAAGTGAAAAAGAAGGTAATGCACTCTTCTTCCTACTTGGTTCAATCATATACACAATACTCATAGTAATTATATGGAATATATAATTTCGACTGAAAAAGTTTTTATAGTTTAGTTAAATCCTGACATTGGTGATAATGATTGCTAAGAAAATAACAGTTTATGGTGCAGTGAGTTGCCCTTGGTGTGTAAAGCTCAAGGATTGGTTAGAAAGTAAAAAAGTCAAGTTTACCTACGTTGATGTAGCTAAACCTGAAAATCAAGCTAAGGTCGTTGAGATGGCGCAAAAGTCCGGACAGATGGGTATTCCTGTAACAATTATCGATGATGATGAAGTCATTATTGGATTTGATCGAGATAAGATCACAAAACTAGCAGGAATCAACTGAACAAAACTTTATATTTAACTAAATCGATCACGAGTTGATTAACATGGCTGAAAAGAAAAAATGTCAAGAATGTGGTGCTCCACTAGAAGGTTTCCTATTCAGTACAGTTGGTAAGCTGTTTGGAATCAAAGAAAGTGATACTGAAGGTATCTGTAACAAATGTAAAGACGACGTTGAAAAAACAAATCTTGCACCTGAAGAAGTTTCTGAAGAGAAAGAGATTTCTAAAGAAGATGATTCAGAAGAGGAGGATGAAGAAAATGGCGAAGATAATTCATGATCTTAAAGCATGTATTGGTTGTGGCGCATGTACTGCAATATGCCCTGCTAACTGGCAGATGGGTGAAGATAACAAAGCACACCCTGCTAAAACAGCAGTATCTGGTGATGAGCTAAAATGCAATCAAGAAGCTGCGCAAGTCTGCCCAGTAAACTGCATAAAAGTAGAATGACAAAAAAAATTACCAAAAAGATGACGTTTCAAGAAGCTATGCTAATTAGCCAGACTTCAGGTCTTATATTTCTTAAGTATGGATTACACTGTATCGGATGTCACATGGCTGCAGATGAGTCTATTGAAGATGGTGCAAAAGCGCACGGCTTAAGTGATACTGACATTGACAAAATGATTAAAGAGGTCAACGACATACTATCTGACAAGGATAAAAAGGCAAAAAAGAGCACCAAGTGATTTACTCCCCTGAACAAGAAACACAGATTTATAAAAAGTGGCTCGTATACCAGATAAATTCTTTTAAAAGTCGCGTGTTAAATTTTAGATCTCCTCTACTGGAGCGTCATAACGCAGTTGTGCGTTTTTGATTTTAATATGGCATCCCTAAATCTCCCTGAAAACTCGCTTAGCGTACTAACTCATCGATATCTGCTACGTGACGATCATGGAAAAGTCAACGAAACTCCTGAACAGCTTTTTAGAAGAGTTGCGAAGAATATATCTCTCGCAGATAAATCATATGGTCAAGATCCTAAAACAGCGGAACAAGAATTCTACAAGATTATGTCTACATTAGATTTCATGCCAAATTCTCCAACACTCATGAACGCAGGAAACAAGCTACAACAGCTAGCTGCCTGCTTTGTCCTACCGGTTGAAGACAGTATGTCTGATATATATGACTCAATCAAACACACTGCACTAATTCACCAAAGTGGAGGTGGAACTGGTTTCAACTTCTCACACCTACGACCAAAGAACGACCTCGTACACTCAACCAAAGGTGTTGCATCTGGGCCAGTCTCGTTTATGAAAGTCTTCAATGCAAGCACAGAGGTAATCAAACAAGGTGGTAAACGACGTGGTGCAAACATGGGTATATTAAATGTGGACCATCCAGACATTATGGAGTTTATAACCTGTAAAGAAGATGAAGTCTCAGTTAACAACTTCAATCTCTCTGTTGCACTAACGGACACTTTTATGCAAGCAGTAAAGAAAAAAGCAGATTACGATTTATTAAACCCGCGCTATGGCAAACCCGTCGGTAAACTAAATGCGAGAGAGGTCTTTGATAAGATCGTGGATGGTGCATGGCGCAATGGTGAGCCCGGTATTATATTTATCGATAGAATCAACAAGTACAATCCAACTCCAAAGGTCGGACGATTAGAAAGCACAAATCCTTGTGGAGAACAACCACTTTTACCTTACGAGTCTTGTAACTTAGGATCAATTAATCTATCAAATATGGTTAAGACGGGCAAGATCGACTTTGACCATCTCGGCAAGGTTACTTGGGCAGCAGTTCATTTCTTAGACAATGTTATTGACATGAATAACTTTCCATTAAAGCAGATCGAAGATAACACAAAAGCAAATAGAAAGATTGGTATGGGTGTTATGGGTTTCGCAGATATGCTAATCAAACTTGGAATACCGTACAACTCAGAAAAAGGTGTGAAAACTGCGCTACAGGTTATGAAGTTTGTACGGGATGAAGGTAAAAAAGCGTCTACTGAACTTGCAAAAGTCCGAGGCAATTTCACAAACTATGATAAAAGCGTATTCCCTGAAAAGGGTATTAAACACATGCGCAATGCAACAGTAACAACTATCGCACCAACAGGAACGATCAGTATGATTGCAAATGCATCTTCCGGTATAGAACCTTTCTTCTCACTGGTTTTCAGAAAGAATGTTCTTGAGAAAGAAGGCCTACTTTATGTTAATGAACTTTTCGAAGAGATAGCAAAGAGCCGAGGATTCTACTCTAAAGAACTTATGGAAAAAGTCGCAGATTCTGGATCGATACAGAAGATCGAAGAAATACCTGCAGATGTTCGAGAGGTCTTTGTCACATCACACGATATATCACCTGAATGGCACGTCAAGATGCAAGCCGCATTTCAGAAGTACACAGACAATGCTGTGTCTAAAACCATCAACTTTCCAAACTCTGCAACAAAAGAGGATATTGAAAATGCTTACATGTTAGCATATGATCAAGACTGTAAAGGTCTGACAGTCTATCGAGATGGTAGTCGTAGTATACAAGTTATTGATATTGGTAAAAAGAAAAAAGAAGTACTTGAAGAAACTCCAAAAAAGATGCGTGAACGAAAAAATACAGTTCAAGGTATAACTAACAAAGTAGGTACTGGGTGCGGAAGTCTATATGTTACAATCAATGAAGATGAAGAAGGACCTCTAGAGGTCTTTGCGCGACTCGGCAGGTCTGGAGGTTGCGCAGCAACCCAAACAGAGGCGATTGGTCGGCTAATCTCACTTGCGATGCAAACAGGTATTCGCACAGAGCAGATTGTTGCGCAGCTTGAAGGTATACGCTGTCCAGCTCCATGTTGGCAGCCAGAAGGACTTGTATTATCCTGTCCCGATGCTATTGCTAAAGCAATAAAAAAGAAGATTGGAGCAAGTAGCGAAGAAGTAGTACAAGATGTTGCAACACTAAGTGAATTCATGAATGGTAAAAAGAAGCCAAAAGGAAACGTTGTTGGAGTCTGTCCAGACTGCAGTGGACCATTAATACATGAAGAAGGGTGTTCGAAATGCCACAACTGTGGGTTTAGTAAGTGTGGTTAGAGGTTAACTAAATGGTAATTTCTACAGGTAAAGGGGACACAGGTGAAACTACAAATAGCATAGGCGACAAAAAAGACAAGTGCTGCACCAGTATAACCTCTATTGGTGTTATTGACGAGCTTAACTCACAACTGGGTGTTATCTTAACTCTGGAGGTCAACAAAAAAACACGAGACATTTTAGATAAAATCCAACACGAACTTTTCAAGCTCGGCGCAGATCTATCAACTCCACCGTTTACGAAACAGAACCGAATCTCAGTGGAAGACATTGACTTTCTAAAGAATCTCATCACAGCTCTAGAAGAAAAACTGCCTAAACTAACTAAGTTTGTTCTTCCTGGCGGAGCACCTTCTGCGGCAGAATTACATGTTGCAAGAACAATCTGTAGACGCGCAGAGACTCAACTAGTACAACATAGCCAAGAAAAAGAGGTTAATCCCCGCATTCTAACATACATAAACAAATTATCTGACCTTCTCTTCCTACTGGCTCTCTGGGAAAACAAGCAGCTTAACATCAAAGAAAAACTCGTAGGACTTGATGAAGATCTCACACCATTCTTGGATTAATGTGCAATAAACGTTGCACAAAAGCCTTATAAACCTCCAAATCTAACTATTTTCATGACAAATATACAGCTAACAACCATCCGAGGAAACGCGTCTAGCTGTAACCATCCCTATTAGTTTTGTAGGTGATTCTCCGTATCATACGTCAATTATGCTCTTTAGCTAGACTTAGCGATCTCCAACAAAGACTACTTCTAGAAATCTCTCAGACTGATCTAAACACAACACAATTTGTATCTAGCTTCAGCTCTAAAAACAACATACCAAAATCTACAGTCTGGCACAATACTCGAAAGCTAAGAGATTCTGGCGCAGTTTTATTTGATTCAACGATCACGCTAACAAAAATAGGTGAAATACTATCCCGAGGTAGCTCAACAGTAGAGCAGGCGGCTGTAAACCGCAAGGTTGTAGGTGCAAATCCTGCTCTCGGGACTCGCCGAAAGGCAGGAGGAAACACGAAATGAATTTGAAACAAAAAGTAAGCGAAGCATGGAAACGACATCAAAACTTCGCAGAGAGCTCCAAACTTGTCAAGGGATTGGATATAACTGAGGACCATATCAACGACTGTAGACGGATATACGTAAACGGAAATCCGGAAGAGTTATTTGATGAACTCTCAACTAGAGCAGAACAGATCCCGCACAAGAGTTTGTGGAGAGAGCCACATACAACTGTAGACAACAACGGTTTTGACTACCATCTAAAAACCGAGGAGCTTAACCAGAGCGGAATCAGAAACATTGATATCACAATATCAATGAACCGCAAAGGCGTTAGGGTTATACAAGCTAATCCTAACGCTTGATAATTTAAGTAAAGCTTAATAAAAAGTGAGGAGATAATATAAAATGGATAAATTTAGTTTGATTGCAAGAGCACCTGTTGAAGAGATATTCAAACCAGAAGATCTAAAAAAACTACTTGCTTCAAAGATACAATTAAAGCACTATATTGGCTTCGAGATATCGGGTCTTATACACTTAGGTACAGGTCTAATGGCTGGAGCAGTAATCGCAGACTTACAAAAAGCAGGTGTCCAATGCAGTATATTCTTAGCAGACTGGCATAGCTGGATTAATAACAAACTTGGTGGAGATATGGCTACGATTCAGAGGGTCGCTGTAGGTTACTTTAAGGAAGGTATGAAGATCAGCGCCAAGATAATGGGCGCAGACACCAGTAAGATCAAGTTTGTACTGGGATCACAGCTTTACCACAACAATGACTTATACTGGCAGACAATGATTGACGTAGCTAAGCATATGTCTGTTGGAAGAGCAAAGCGATCTATTACGATCATGGGTCGAAAAGAAGGTGAAGATCATGATCTAGCAAAGTACTTCTACCCACCAATGCAAGTTGCAGACATCTTTGCTCAAGGATTACATATTGCACACGCAGGTATGGATCAAAGAAAAGCGCATGTAGTTGCTAGAGATGTCGCGCTAAAGATCAGTACAAATCCACTTATAGTAAAAGGTAAACAGATCAAACCAGTTACAATCCAACATCATCTTGTCTTAGGTCTGCAAAAGCCTCCGATGTGGCCAGTACCAAAAGACAAACTACAGGAGATATGGAGTACTATGAAGATGAGCAAGTCAATTCCAGACTCTGCAGTATTCATACACGATTCTGAAGCAGACATTCGTAGAAAGATGGAAAAAGCTTTCTGTCCTGCTGGTGAAGTTGGATTTAATCCTGTACTTGATTGGACAAAGCACATTGTATTTAGATGCAGACCTAAACTTGTAATCAAACGCCCTGAAAAGTTTGGTGGAAACATAACCTTCAACTCATATTCAGATCTAACGCGAGCATACGGACAAAACAAAATACACCCAATGGACCTAAAGAATGCTGTAGCTGAAGCGCTGGTAGAGATTCTTAAACCTGCAAGAGACCACTTTGCAAAACCAAAATACAATAAGATGCTTACTGAACTACAACGACTACGAGTTACTCGCTAAGCTTAAATACTTCTCAAGTCTATTCTAAATATGGTCGATAAGAAGACTATTCAGAAACATGTTCTGGCTAACGCAGTCCAACACAAAGGAAAAGCACAGCCTGGAGCGATTGTTGGCAAGATTCTAGCCGAAGATCCTAAAGCAAAAGCCAACATGAAGCAGATTGTACCACAGATTCATGAAACTATCAAAGAGATTAACAAGCTACCTGCTGAGAAACAGAAGTCTCTACTTAAGAAAATCTGGCCAAAGTTCTTCCATCGTGAGAAGAAAGAACGAGGCTTGTCTGAACTACCTGGCGCAGTTATGGGCAAAGTAGTTACTAGAATGCCACCTGGTCCAAGTAATTATATGACTGCAGGTCACGCACTTTCATTCCTAATCAACTATATCTATGCGCAAAAGTATAAGGGCAAATGTGTATTACGTGTCGAAGACACTAACCCCGACAAAGATAATCAAGAAGCAGTTGATTCATTTAGAGATGGAATCCTTCGTTATCTTTCGATAAAACCTTCAAAAACCGTCTTTGTTAGCGACGATATTCCAAAGATGTACAAAGAAATTGAGAAACTACTCAACAAGAATCAAGCATATCTTTGTGCTTGTTCTGCAGATAAGATCTCAAAGCTCAGAAGAAAGAAACAAGCTTGTGAACACAGATCTCAAACCACGAAACAGAACCTGGAATTATGGAAAAAGATGCTTGCAGGTAAGTTCAAGCAAAATGAATACACTACAAGATTAATCGGAAAGATGGATGCGAACAATGCTACCCTTAGAGACCCCGTTATTGCAAGAATCAATCTCACACCCCACTACAAACAGAAAGCAAAATACATCGTTTGGCCAGCATATGATCTCGCAGTCACATGTGAAGAAGAATGGTGTGGAATAACACACGTTCTAAGGAGCAATGAATTCGGAAACGAACGAATTGAATTGCAAAAACATATCGCTAAACTACTTGGTTTCAAAGATAAATATTATATTCAATATGGTCGTTTCAACGTATCTGGATTAGAAAAATCACAAGGTAGAGTACTACGCGCAATGGTCTCAAAAGGTGCTAGATGGGATGATCCTCGAATGCCAACTCTACTAGCTCTAGAACGACGTGGTTTTGTCAAGGAAACTTTCTATGAGCTTGCAAAGCAAGTCGGTCTATCAAAGACTCCTACAAAAATTGATGAAAAAACACTGGGTGCCATTAACAGAAAGATTATTGATCCAGTTACACCTCGATACTTTTTTGTCGCAGATCCGGTTAAGATACACATTGATCATATGCCAAACATCAAGTTTGCAAAGCTTAAGATACATCCAGATAAACCGCAAACTCGACAGATTAAAGCCAGTAAGCACCTCTTCGTAGAAAAAAAAGATCTGGTAGATCATCTCAAACAAGAGGTTAGACTGAAAGGTCTTTGTAACATAGTTATACCTGCGAAACCCGGAGTTATACATAAAAAAGTACTATGTAGTGGCGCTGCGCCAAAGTATGGTCTACCAATCATCCAATGGGTGCCAACTGATCACATTCTCGTAGACGTTCTTCTAACAAATGGAAAGACAACAAGTGGCTTTGCTGAAAGGAACATATCTAATCTTACAGTTGGAACAATGGTTCAGTTTGAACGCTTTGGGTTCTGCCGTTTAGATAAGAAAGAAAAAGATAGATTAACGTTCATCTGGGGCCATCAGTAAGTTTAAAAACACATTTTTACAAGTGTATATATGATACGAGCAGTTGTATTGATCATACAAAGAGAAGGGAAGGTGCTATTTGCCAAGAGAGCAAAGTGGCGAACATCACTTCCAAACAGATGGAGCCTCCCTGCGGACAAGATCATACGTGACGAAGGTGTTGAAGCTGCAGTAAAACGATGTGCTTGGCACGAACTAGCACTTAAAGTTAAATCATTTAATGTCTTACATGAAAGACACTTTAACGTTGAAGGTGAAGACAAAACACTGTACTTTGTATCGGTTGACGCTGAAGGTGAAGCAGAAATAACGCACGATGAGATCACTGAGATTCAGTGGCTTAGCTTTGAAGAATTTTTTAAGAAATATGTTGATGAAGAAATCGGACATGGCCTACAATGGCTTAGAAATAATCTCGATATTCAATCTGATCTAAAATAAATATCTAGGACATTTAGGCTTTCTTACCAATAGTACGTATATAATCTCCACTCGTACCATCTCTTATATGAATGTTACCTCGCGTGTCTTTATCGATAATACTGCCGTCTGTCCCGTCGATCATATGAACATTACCATCAACATCTCTATGTATATAATCTCCTGTTTCAGGATCCACAAACTGAGCAGGTTTACCTGTCTTAGCTGTTCCATCATACACACTACCTGGATCCATAAGATCACGACGTATACTATCTGGACGTTTTGCCCGCTTAATCCGTCTTCTTGGAGCCGGATCAGCGTCATTCAAAATATCATCTAACCGTGTAGAGTCTGTTTCTTGTCCACGTATAATTCTTATCTCCCGATTATATATATCACTGTCAGTTGCAGGTGCTTGCGGAGTTGTTCTTCGAGTCATTCTTCTTCCCTGATATATATTATCTTGTGGTTGTTGTGGTTGCTGAACTGGATCTATTGTCTGTGTCCGCTGCATCTCATATATTTGAAGTTTACCGTCGGGCGTACGTACAATCTGTTGTCTAAACGCCGGATCATCTACATGAAGAACATGACCATCTCTAGATCGGTAAAAGCCTTCTTGTTGTGTGCCTTCTTGAGAAGGTGCGTCTGAAGGCGTGGTAGGGGCATCTGCTGGTGCAGGTGCTTGACCGCGCATTGAAACATACTCTTGAAGATACTGTTTTTTACCTGTAGCTTGATCTAGCCGATACATCTGACCGGTAACTGGATCAGGTACTTTTTCAGAAAGCACTGCTGTTGGCATGTTATCTACATCTATGCCTACCTCTCTTTCTCGCCATTTCGAAAGATAATGCCGATTACCTGTTCTTTTACTAACAGTATAAACCTGACCAGTATCTGCATCGATACGCTCGGCTCGGCCTCGCCTTACTGTATCTTCTAATGGAACCAACTCATCATCAGACTCTAAAACGGATGTATCATCTAATACAGGATCCTCAATTGGAATAAGATCATCTTCAGCTGTAGGCGCTGGGTCTGGAGGTGAGAGAATATTTCGATATATGGTTGTAGGTGGATCTGCGGGAGATGAATCTTCAGAAGATGGAGCTGGAGGTATATGATAAACGGTTGGAGGTAAACCCGTTGGTGCTCCTACAGGTGCTCCTATTGGTGCTGGAATATTTACTGGATCTTGAATAGGTCGTATTGGTGGTAAACCTTGCACCTCTTTTTCTTCAAAAATAGCCTCTCTTAAGCTACCTCCTGCATTATATGCACCGCGACCGCCTGCTTTAAGCGTATCCCAAAGAGCTCCTCCAGCCTGCTTACCTACACTTTTGATACCACCGCCGATCTTATCACGTATTGGGTGTGTTTTCGGAAGTTTAACCACTTCAGGAACAGGTTCGGGTTCAGGTATCGCTTCCGGTGCTGGAGCAGGTGCTCCTGCAGGTGGAAGTTGTCCTGCACTCCGCATAGCTCTAACCTGTTGCAAAAACTGCTCTTCTTCTTCAGTAATTGACATAACACGCGGAACTTCTGGTTCTGGAAGTAGATCTGCAGAAGCTTCTTCGTTAGGCGGTCCTACAACTCCATCAAACATACTATGTTTCCGCTTAACAAGTCCCATGCTAGATACCATCCAGAAAACTGCTGCGCTCAACATCGTAGCCAAAACTATGAAACTCGTATCCATAGTAAACTATATGCTTCAGCAATATAATAGTTGTGTTCCAACTAGCTGGGGCTGAAATCTTGGCGGAAAAGCTTATAAACAGTCTAAAATACCCTAAAACAGGTGATCAAAAGTGGAAGTACCAAAAGAAATGACAGAAAAAGTATACAAACTAGTTGAATCTGTTAAAGTAGACGGCAAGTTACGAAAGGGTACTAATGAAACTACTAAGGCTGTCGAAAAATCAGAAGCACAACTTGTAATTACAGCCGGAGATGTAAGCCCAAAAGAGATAATCATGCATCTATCAGTTCTATGTGAAGAGAAGAGTATTCCTTACGTAGAAATCCCATCAAAATCTGAGTTAGGCGCTGCAGCTGGAATGCCAATTTCAACTAGCTCCGTAGCTATTGTAAACCCTGGCGATGGAAAAAAGCAGCTAATAACTATTCTTAAAGATCTTGAAAATCTAAAGAAAGCTGAAGCAAAAGGTTCAGAACCAGCTCCAAAGGTGGAAGAAAAACCTGCTGAGGCTCCAAAAGAAGAAAAGAATGAGCCAAAAGTAGAAGAGGCACCCAAGGAAGAGCCAAAAACAGACGAAAAACCTACTGATTCAACTGAACAAAGTTCAGCTAAGCCAAAAGAAGAGCCTGCTAAGGTGGAAGAAAAGAAAGAAGAGGCATCTAAAACAGACGAACCAAAAGCTGAGTCAACAGAAGCACCTGTTGAAGAAACTAAAACTGAAAAAACAGCTGAAGAAAAGAAACCTGAAGAAAAATGAGCAGTAAACAAGGTAAAAAGACAAAAATTGGAGGAGACAGCGGCGTAAAAGGCATAAGCGAAGGCCAACATGCAACTCCTGCAGAAGTTGTTGAAATAATTTCTGGACTTGGAACAAAACAGGGTGGAAAACAAGTTCGTTGTAAGATCTTAGATGGACGTGAAGTCGGTAAAGTAATGCGACGAAATGTCTATGGACCTGTCAGAGTTGGAGACATATTAATGCTTAGACAGACTGAAATAGAAGCAACTCCACTAAAAGGGGGTCGTAAATAATGTCCGACTGTAGTTTTTGTAAATCAAAGATAGCTCCTGGAACTGGCAAGATGCTAGTTAAGAATAATGGTAAAGTACTTTGGTTTTGCTCACGAAAGTGTGAAAAGAACATGTTAATTCTTAAGAGAAATCCAGCAAAACACAAATGGAGTGCTAAGCTTAAACAGGTCCTTAAGAAGTAAACTTCCAACCGGGGAGTTTAAATAGATTAACTTATTTAGATATAATATAATGAAAGTTTTATCGCCAACTTTAAAGGAGCGAAAGCGTTATATACTCTTTAAAATAGATTCTAGTAATAAGTTGAATGAAGAAACTGTTGCAATGCAATGCACTGAAGTTTGCTTGCGGTTTCTAGGAGAATTCGGCTGCGCGGAGGCAGGCGTGATGTTTATGCACAAAACCTGGGATATAAAAACACAAACGGGAATAATTAAAACAGGTCATAATTGGGTAGACCAAACCAAATCTGCTCTTGCATTGATCAAAAAGATCGACGGCAAGAAAGCGACAGTCAGTACAATTTCAACGTCAGGATCAATTAAGAAACTGAAAGAGACGAGGTAAAAAAATGCAATTTATGCCAAATCAAGTAATGGGATACGACCGTACAATTACGGTATTCTCACCAGATGGACGACTACTACAAGTAGAATATGCTAAAAAAGCAGTTAGCTTAGGAGCTTTAGCCCTAGGTATTGTATTCAAAGGTGGAGTTTTGCTAATGGCAGACCGTTACCGAACAGACAAACTACTCATACCTGACTCTGTTAAGAAAGTCTTTAAGATTGAAGAGCACATAGGCATGACTTCTGCGGGATTTATCTCAGACGCTAGAGTTATTGTAAAAAAAGCTCGCCTAAGAGCACAGCAACATAAGATGACCTATGGCGAACCAATGGATGTAGAAGGTTTGGTTAAGTACCTTGCCGATACAGAACAAGCTTATACTCAATATGGAGGAATTAGACCTTTTGGAGTCTCATTACTTATCGGAGGCTGCGAAGGCACTAAGCCAAGTTTATTTCTGATAGAACCTAGTGGAATCTACTTTAAGTACAAAGCAAAAGCAGTAGGAACTAATCAGGAAGATGAAGTTAATAAGATGCTAGAAAAAGGATACAAAGAAAACATGGAGCTTAAAGCTGCTATGAAATTAGGTGTATCTGCATTTAAGAAAGCACTTGGCAAGCAATTTGCAATCACGCGGTTAGAAACCTCAATTATAACAATAAAAGGAACTGAATCGATTGCACCTACTGCACTAACTAAATAAAATGCAATATCAACAGACATATGCTAAGGAGAAATTACATCTCAACATTGCTCGCCTAAAGAAAGGCGGGGAAACATTTGAAGTTATCCTAGATGACATTGACAAAGCTATTGATCTCAAGGCAGGGAAAAATATCGAAGTCTCAGATGTCATGAATGGAGATCTAATCTTTAAGAACGCACATAGTGCAGAAAAAACTACTGAAGGTTCTATGAAACAGTGGTTGGGTACTGAAGATCATCGTAAAGCTGCTGAAATCATAATCAAAAATGGTGAGATTCAACTTACTGCAGAACAACGTAAAAAGATTCTAGAACAAAAAACTCAACAGGTTCTAAATTACATTCATCGAAACGCAGCAGAGCCTAAAACAAAACTTCCATTACCAATGCAAAGAATCGAACTTGCTATGAAACAAGCAGGTGTGCATGTTGATCCAACAGATCGTGTTGAATATCAAATGGAAAAGATCATTGAAAAGTTGCGGCCAGTTCTACCTATGTCTTTTGAGCACCTAAAACTCCGAGTGGTTATTCCATCAGCACATGCGGGACGTGCATATAGTGCAATTAAAAACAAGTACAAAGCAAGTGGAGATCTATGGCGAACAGATGGTTCAGTTCAGATCGAACTTGAAGTTGTAGCTGGAGAGCGCAACGATTTATATTCATTACTTAACAAACTAACAAATGGTGAAGTAAGTATAGAGGAGCTAAAATAAAATGGCTAATGAAAAAATACATGTAAAAGATAGGGAAATAGTAATTCCTGGTGATGTGTTAGCAGAAGGTATGAGCTATATACCAAGTGGTAAAGCTATTCGTGAAGATAAGAATATAATTTCAGTATCTTTAGGTTTAACTAGTATCAAAGGGCACGTAGTTAAAGTAATACCTTTAGCTGGCAGATATATCCCAAAAAGAGGCGATGCAGTTATTGGTAAAATAACTGGGTCTGCAAAATTTGGTTGGATGACTAATATACGTTGTCCATTTGACGCAGATCTACCTATTGCAGAAGCATCGCACAGTTACTTAGATACAAATAGATACCCAATGAGCAAGTTCTTTGCGGTTGGTGACTTTATTTTTGCAAATGTTACAGAAGTATCCAATCGAAGATTCGTAAGATTAAGCGCAAGGAATAGACCTTACCGCAAACTTCATGACGGAATCGTTATAGAAGTATCACCAACAAAAATACCGCGCATTATTGGAAAGCAGGGTAGCATGATTAAGATGCTCAAAGAAAGCTCTGGATGCGATATATTAGTTGGTCAAAACGGATTGGTTTGGATTAAAAACGACGACCCAGAAAAGCAGATGATTATGGTAAATGCCATAAAGCTGATTGAAACAGATAGCCACAAGACTGGCTTAACTGAAAAAGTCGCGAAGCTGCTTAAAGGAGGCAAATAAAATGGGAATGAAATCAGATAAAACCCTTATAGTTAAAGGAAAAAGATTAGATGGTCGAGGCGCTGAAGATATGCGTCCAATAAAAATAACTGCCGGTGTTATTAAGCAAGCTGATGGTTCATGCGAAGTTCAATTCGGTGAGACAAAAGTTATTGCTGCGGTTTATGGGCCAAAAAAGGTTTTACCTCGAAGATATGAAGAAAGCACACGTGCTTACCTAAAAGTTTATTACTTTATGGCTGCGTTCGCAACCTCAGAAAGAAATAGACCGGGACCAAGTAGAAGAAGCACAGAGATCTCTAAGGTTATAAAAGAGTCACTAGCAAACGCTGTAGACCTTGATAAGTATCCTCAGACCGAGATCAGTGTATACATAGAAGTTACAAACGCCAACGCAGGTACAAGAACTGCTGCTATAAATGCTGCATCTGTAGCACTTGTTGACGCAGGTATTGAGATGAGAGATATAGTAACATCTGTAGCTGCAGGTAAAGTAGAAGGGCAAGTAATCTTAGACCTAATGCAAGATGAAGATAACTTTGGACAGGCAGACTTACCAGTTGCGATCCTTCCAAGAACAAACGAAATTAGTTTGATTCAAATGGATGGAGATATGACTCCCGATGAAGTCAAGAAAGCATTTGGTATGTGTATAAAAGCTTGTCAGAAGATTGCTAAACTACAGAGAGAGGCAATTGTAAACAAATACAAACAAGAAGGAGGGAATAACGATGAATAGTAAAGAAGACGTAAGTCTAAGAAAATATATAGCTAGCCTTCTTAAGAAGAACTTAAGAGAGGGTGGAAGAAAGCCTTTCGAATACCGAAACATCAAGATTGAGACGGATGTTCTATCACAAGCTAATGGCTCTGCGAGAGTCAAGTTCGGTGATGCTGAAGTCTTTGTTGGTGTAAAGGTAGGATTAGGTTCACCATTTCCAGATACGCCAAATGATGGTGTCTTAATGGTTAATGGCGAACTATCTCCACTAGCATCGGAAGATTTCGAAACTGGACCTCCAAGTCCACGATCAATAGAAGTATCAAGAGTTATTGACCGTGCAATAAGAGAGTCTGGAACAATCGATACATCTAAACTATGTATAGAACCTGGAGAGAAGGTTTGGATGGTCTTTGTAGATGTCTACCCACTTAATGAAGATGGTAATCTATTTGACGCAGGATTATTAGGAGCAATAGCTGCTCTAAAGACTGCGAGAATGCCAGCATTTGATAAAAAAACAGGTAAGGTAGATTATCGAACACTTACAAAAGAAAAAGTACCTCTATCAGAGGAACCTGTAATGTGCACCTTCTGGAAGTTAGACGGTGAAATATTTGTCGACGCAACACGAAGAGAAAACAAGGTTGCTGACTGCAGGTTGTCCATAGGTCTTAACAAGAAAGGTAATGTTTGCGCCATGCAAAAGGGTGGTGAAGGAACATTTACTGACACTGAGGTCTTTGAGCTAGTTAAGAAAGCACAAAGTCTAAGTAAGGACCTACGGAAACATTTTTAAAGCTAAAAAAGGAGCTGTAGCTAAGATGTACACAAAATACGAGAAGGCAAGAATCATTGGCGCTAGAGCTCTACAATTAGCTCAAGGTGCTCCGATTTTGATAAAGCGTGCAAAAACTGAAATAGATACTATCAAGATCGCGATGGATGAGTTCAATAAAGGTGTACTACCGATCACAGTTAAACGACCTAGGCCGGTTAAATTAAATATTAAGATATAAAATGGCATCTGAAAATCTTGTTGAAATTGATAAATACCTATCAGCAGGGGTTCACATAGGAACCAAGGTAAAAACAGCCAGCATGGCTCCATTTATCTATAAGATAAATCCTGCAGGTCTTGCTATTATGAATGTTCAAAAGATAGATGAACGATTAAAGACTGCTGCAAAATTCTTATCACGATACGATCCAAAAGATATACTCGTTATCGGACGAAGAGAAAACAGTTGGAAAGCAGTTAAGATGTTCGCTAAAGCAACTGGTGTAAAGTTCTTTGCAGGACGATATCCTGCAGGTGTTATAACAAACCCAAACCTTGAGACCTTCACTGAACCAAAAGTCATGCTTATCACAGATCCTTGGCCAGATAAAAATGCGATCAGTGACGCAGTAAAGATAGGTGTACCAATTGTCGCTCTTTGTGACTCAAATAACACAACTCGAGCAGTGGATATAGTCATACCCTGTAACAACAAAGGTGCAAAATCTCTTGCTTTGATCTACTGGATTCTAGCTAATGAGTACCTACACGAACGAGGAGATCTTCCTAAAAAGAAGACAATTGATAAGACTCCTGAAGACTTCATGGAATAAAGCCTTTTATTCTACAGTTTTTATGTACTGACATGATTACTAATGAGACAAAGTCAAAAGTGCTAGCTAAAGATGTTATTATATGTGACAATGTCTGGTTGTCAATGCGCGGTCTTATGTTTCGTAAAGAGCTACAGAAAGGTCAGGCTCTACTGATCGACCTTCACAAAGATCGAAGCGCAGGCATACATATGTTCTTCGTCAACTTCCCGATTGATGTGATCTGGCTCAACTCAGAAAAACTAGTTGTTGAATCCATAGAAGATGTTAAACCATTCACGCTAAAAGATCCAAAAAAGTTTGCCAGATACATTCTAGAACTACCCAAAGGAACGCTAAAACAAAAGCCCGTCTCATTCGGAGACAGATTTACCTTTGGCCTCAGGTAAAGGCTCTACTGAGCTCGGTTCAGCAAGGGTTTCAGATTCATCGGTAGACTCCAGTACATCTGCTTCAGCACCATATATCTTCTCTAAGTTAGACATAAGATCGTCTAGCTTTGCCTGATTAATACATCCTTCCTTAACCAAAACATTTAGAATATTATGCACGGCGTCTTGCCTACGCTGTTCATAGGCTTTCTGTATCATATCTGCAATAGCTTTGCTTAAGGGAGCACCGCAATGACAACAATAATTATCAATATCCTCGCAGTCTGTCTCACATCGTAGGCATTGTACCATATGCAGCTTAATCACTTTTGTATTAAAAACATATTGATACTAAAGTTTATATATTCCCAAGGACTCTTTTTAGTATGGCATTTGAGTCAGTAGCATTTGAAGGACTTGAAGGTACGTTACTGATTATCAAAATTGTTGTATCCCTTTTCACTATGATATATAGCTATGATGTACTTTTCTTACACCGACGGTTCAAAGCACTTGGTCAGGTGATGACTAAATACGCCGGGACGCTAACAATGGGTATTTTCATTACAGTAGGGGCTTTTGCAGTAAGCTCATTTGGAAGACTTTGGCCATATTCGGATATCGCTCAAATAATCGGCATATTTGTACTTGGAACATACTTTAGAAAATGTTTACATGAATTCTTTACAAAACCAATGCACGTACAAAAATAGTAAGGCAACCTTATAAACCCGTATACTATAGTATAATATGATAAAAAAAGCAAAAAACACAATAAAAATACATTGTCTTGGCGGATTCCGAGAAGTTGGAAGAAACGCCGTATTAATAGAAGGTAAGACTGAAAAGATCTTATTTGAGTATGGTTTTAAAATCGAAGGTGGTGTAGATCCACTACCACTAAAAGTTAAACCCGATGCAATGTTCCTATCGCATGGTCATCTTGATCATCTAGGTTCTATTCCAATTCTATATCAGAAATGGAACTTTCCAATCTACGGAACCGCTCCGACAAGAGATAACGCAGAAATGCTTCTAAAAGATAGCCTAAAGATCGCGAAAATAAACAAAACACCTCGAGCATTCAATCCTGCGAATGTATCAAAGATGTTTAGAAATTGGAATAATGTACGATATAATCAAAAAATAAAAATTGGTAAATCAACTGTTGAGGTTTATGATGCAGGACACATATCTGGATCTGCAATGTTCGTGCTTAACATGGATGGTAAACGAATTCTTTACACAGGAGACTTTAAACTTAATCCAACAAGAGCTGGATCTGGTGCAAAGATCGACTTAAAAAAGATTGATATTATTTTAATGGAAACAACCTATTCTGCACGAGAGCAAACAGATCGAAGTGCGACAGAAAAAGAACTTGGAAGAATAATCGATAAAACGGTCTCAAAAGGTGGGATTGCAGTAATACCAAGTTTTGCGCTAAGAGCTCCAGAAATAATAATGGTACTAAACAAACAAAAAATTAAAGTGCCAATGTATTTAGACGGTATGGCGAGAAAGGCGACAGAAATAGCGCTAAGACACCCACAGTTCTTACGTAACTCCATAGAACTTAAGAAAGCAGTATCTAAAGTACGTATGATTAAACAACATATTGAACGCACAAAAATACTCGCGCACCCATGTGTAATTGTAACGACGGGCGGTACTTTAGATGGTGGACCAATTGTTAGTTATCTAAAACATCTCTACGCAAAGAAAGATTGTTCATTAATTTTAACTGGATTCCAATTTCCAAAATCAGCAGGAAATTATTTAGTAGAAACTGGGCGATATGTCACAGATGAATTCGATCTTAAGTTAGGAATGCAACTTCATCAACTAAGTTTCTCAGGACATGCAGACAGAACAGAGTTACTTAGATTTGTACAGAAAATCAGACCTAAAAAAGTAATCTGTATGCATGGAGATCAATGCCATCGGTTTGCAACAGAACTTAAGGGACGTTTTAACATTGAAGGTCTAGCACCAAAGCCTGGCGAAATTTTAGAGTTATGAAAGCAGAGATAATTCTCTTCATAGTAGGAATACTAGGTCTATGGATAGGTGCTGGCATCACGATAAATGGCGCAACAGAGATAGCTAAGAAACTTAAGATATCCTACCTTTTTGTTGGACTTACAATTCTTTCAATTGGAACTTCTTTACCTGAGATCTTTACACATGTTGCATCTAGTTGGAAAATACTAAATGGTATTGAAGCGTCAGGTGTTGCAGTTGGAACAAACATTGGTTCAAACATTATACAGATCACTTTAATCTTAGGTATTGTTGGCATCTTAGCAACAATCAAATCGTCAAAACAAATCCAGAGACGCGATGGTCCTATAATGTTAGGAGCTATCGCACTACTGTGGTTACTTGGATTGAACGGTTTTATATCGAGGATAGAGGGGATCTTATTAGCCGCTCTTTACGTAATCTACATCTACTACATCTCAAGAAACGAAAAGTCAATCAAAGCACTTATTGATCCACATCATAAACCAATCGGAAAGACAAAAAGACACCACATAATGTTAGACATTAGCGAAGTACTTTTTGGTCTCGCACTGCTTGGTGCTGGCGCAACATGGGTTGTGAACAACACTTTGTTCTTTGCGAATCATTTTGGAATTGAGCAAACCTTCATTGGACTTGTTGTGATTGGAGTGAGCACAGCTCTGCCAGAGCTAACAACTGCTGTGCGCGGAGTTATGAAAGGAGCTAAGTCAATGTCACTGGGAGTACTCATTGGTTCAAACATCACAAACCCAATGCTTGCTTTGGGAATCGGAGCAGCGATCTCTGGCTACACAATCGCTCCTACACTTACTTGGTTTGACATACCATTTTGGTTCGGCATCTCCGCACTCGCACTTCTGTTCTTCAGAAACAACAACAGACTAGACAAACATGAAGCAGTTATTCTAGCTCTCGCATATGTTGGTTACGTTGCATACAAGTTCTACGGAGTTATTTAGTCATACTTTTATGATGGAAGTAGATCTTACACTTGATCTTGTTCTTCTTACAGTAACTAGCTATCTCTTTCTCAACATCATACCAATAAGAATTTCCTTTGGTATAGATCTCTCGGTACTTATCAACTAACTTCGGATCATATTCTTCTAAGAAGTTATACATATTCGCACGGATTGATGGATAGAAATTTAGGTTCTCAAACCAATACTCATCTACAAAACTCTTTGTCTTGCGCAGGATTGCTTTCCAGTTAGTTATGCCTGGAAAAATTGGTGAGACAAAGCAGTAAGTTTTCAACCCTGACTTCTTCATCTTCTTCAGAGCAGCTATCCTTCTTTTCGGAGATGAAGCAAGTGGCTCAACCTTCTTCTGAATGCTTTCATCTAATGTTGATATGGATATACCTGCAATTATATGCTTGAACTGTTTGAATAGATCAATGTCTCTAACAATCAGATCAGACTTAGATTGTACAGATATGTTTGGCTGATGAGGTATTAGTTTCTCCAGAACCTGACGCGTTAGTTTGTAACGAGCTTCAGGTGGATGATATGGATCGGTAGTTGAACAGAAGAAAACTGATTTACCACGATACTTCTCACCATTCTTAACTAAATCTGCAGCATTAACCTTTGCATCTACAAACTGCCCCCATTCTTCTTTGTGGCCTGTAAATCGCTTCATAAATCGCGCATAACAAAAGATGCAACCATGCATACAACCAATGTAGGGGTTAACTACATAATCCACAGTACTCAACCCACTCTTCACCAAGATTGATTTGGATTCTATCTCTTTTAGTTTCATCATGCGATCTTACCTGCTTTCAGCGTCCTCAGGAAAGCCTTAAGGTCTGATGGGTTTCTTAGCTCATATGGATCTGTTGCAAAGGTTGCTATTCCTACAGGAACCTTGTACTTCTTACAGATCTTGATGTTCTGAGCTATTCGACCTAGCAAAAGTTTACGCTTCTTACCTTCGATCTTAAGTATATGTGAGAAATCAACAAGATAGGTCTTGCTAGTATCTTTAGCTAACTTCGCAAGAACTTGGTTAAAGTTGCTTCTACGATAGTGTGAATGGTCGCTACCAGTAGAGGTTTCAATGTTAGTGAAGTATTTGATCCACTTAGCATCCATAATCATGCGAATAGTCTTCTCATCAGTTGAACTAGCCACCACAAAGGCTGCTTGCTTAGCTTTTTTTCTAACTGAATCTAGCTCTTTTGGCTTTGAAGCAGCTATATGTAGCCCGGAACCGGGTGTCCAATCGCAAATACTATACGCAAACATAGGTTCAGATCCAAGCTCTTTAGCCTTAGCTAACAGCTGATCTTCATTCTTCTTAGGTAGAACTATATCTTGCATGATAAAGTAAACAAATCAGGACTTAAAAGAATTACTTACGTATTCCTCGACTCTTCTTACCTGCGCTAGTCAGACCACGGTGGACTCTTCGAGTTGCTGTCTTCTTACACAAGAAATTCAGATTACGGTCTCTAAATATACCTGGATGATTTGGATCAACCATAATTATCTCGTAAAACTCGCTCTTTCCGTCATCTCCTACCCAATATGAGTTCAGAACTTCCATGTTAGGGTATTTTCTAGCAGATCTTTCTTCTGCGATCCGTTGCTTGCTCTTTGCAACAGGTAATTTCAGCATAACGTGTCTTTTTGGTCTTCGAGCATGCGTTACAGCTGGCCTTTTTGTGACTCCCTTACGAACTCTCGCTCGAACCACAACAATACCTTGCTTAGCACGATATCCGAGGTTTCTAGCTCGATCCAGACGAGTAGGTTTAGCGATTCTAACAACTGCGGCCTCCTTACGCCATTCAATAAGATGCTCTTTGTAGGCTTCCTTCATATTTTTCGTAGGTTGCCTCCATAGTTTTTGTATATATCTGTACATTTTGTCTCTCCGTTAAGCTATTGAAAACCCTTATTAGATTTTCAATCCCGCTATTGGTAACGTCCAATAGCGATATTTATATACTGGTGTATAACAACCATTAAAAAGCTTTTTGTTATACAATAAGCATCAGGTGAAGATATATGGCTAAGATTAATGCAGGAAAGTATCTTAAGATTGTGCTTGGATTATTTATAATCGTTATAGGTATCTATACATATACACTGACACACATA
>Ga0233431_1000409_pt1 | contig 96633 bp, 77 predicted proteins | sample SI_118_April2016_FD_179867 | JGI IMG/M metagenome (GOLD analysis project Ga0233431, IMG submission 179867) | Seawater microbial communities from Saanich Inlet, British Columbia, Canada - SI_118_April2016_200_MG | ecosystem: Environmental > Aquatic > Marine > Inlet | place: Canada: British... | reverse complement strand
CTCGTTTCTCTTTTCGCCGATATCGATAGCGGCAAAAAAGCGACCCCGGTTGTTGCAATCAGAATTTGTAAAATTTGCGGGCAGGCTCCGCTAGAGTCATTTGCGTGCAAAATTCAGGTAATAAAAGTAAAATTTGTGAGTTGTCTTCAATTGAACAGGTGTATTTCCGAAGGATTCAAGGGGTCAAGGGTTCGAGGATTCGAGTGAAATTCTAAAGAATTATTAAAAAAAGACATATCAGAAAGTGAAAGAATGTTAAAGGCGCTGATAAAGTCTTTAAGAAATAAACACTTGAATCCCTGACCCCTTGAATCCTTGGATCCTCTCCTCAAACTATATTAGAGAAGAAACGAGCGAAAAATAACCTGAAAAGGACAAAGCATGGTGGAAATGAAAGTATTGCCAAAAGAGATAATTAAACAATTTTCCGGAAATCTTGAAGGCAATAATTTTGGAGATGTAATGGTTGTCGGTGGGGGTATCAGCGGGATCCAGGCCTCTCTTGATCTGGCCACTGCCGGCTTTAAGGTCTACCTGGTCGAGAAAGGGGCGAGCATCGGCGGCCATATGGCCCAGCTTGACAAGACCTTTCCCACCAACGACTGCTCCATGTGAATTCTTTCACCCAAACTGGTCGAGGTCGGCCGGCATCCGAATATAGAGATTCTCACCTTTGCTGAAGTTGACGGTGTGGAGGGGGAAGCAGGAGACTTTAAGGTCACCCTGACCAAGAAACCAAGATACATTATCGAGGATCGATGCACGGGGTGTGCAACCTGTGTAAAATACTGCCCGGTTGAATACCCGGATAAATTCAATCAGGAAATATCGAAGAATAAAGCCGTCCACATATACTTTTCCCAAGCAATTCCCCTTGTCGCGTATATCGATGACACCTGTCTTTACCTTAAAGATAATAAATGTGATATCTGCAGAGGTGTGTGCCAGGCCGATGCCATCGATTTCAAACAGCCGGCAGAGAAGACAGAAATCAGTGTCGGCGCAATCATTCTCTCCTCCGGCATCGAACCGTTTGACCCAAAGGTCAGCGATGAATACGGCTATGGAACCATGGAAAACGTGGTCACCAGTCTCGATTTTGAACGGCTGCTATCCTCCACCGGTCCTTACGATGGTGAGGTGTTACGCCCTTCCGACAAAACCCATCCTCAAAAAATAGCCTGGGTTCAATGCGTCGGTTCCAGACGGGTTACCGAGGGTGAGAACAGCTATTGCTCAGGTGTGTGCTGCACCTATACCCAGAAACAGGTAATTTTGACAAAGGAACATGACCCAGAGGCAGCCTGTACCATATTCCATAACGATATTCGCTCCCATGGCAAGGATTTTGAGAGATACTTCCAAGGCGCAGAAAAACGACCCGGGGTCGAATTTATCAGAAGCTACGTAGCAATAGAAAAGGAGATTCCGGAAAACAAGAATGTCGTTGTAAGATACGCGACTCCAGACGACGGCGTAAATGAGGAAGAATTCGACATGGTGGTATTATCCGTTGGGTTGAATCCTCCTGCCGATTATGAAGGGTTTGCTGATATGTTCGGGATCGAACTCAATTCCCACGGGTTCAGTAAAGCGATCCACTCCAATCCGATCAAGACCAGCCGGCCCGGAATCTTTGTAAGCGGCGCCTTTCAGGGCCCTACGGATATCCCGGAGTCGGTTTTTACTGCCAGCGGGGCCTCTGCCCAGTGCGGTGAACTCCTCGACTACCGGCGGGGGAAGCTGGCCAGGGAAAGAATCTACCCACCCGAAAGGGATGTCTCCAGAGAGGTGCCGAGAATCGGTGTTTTTGTCTGTCATTGCGGGGCGAATATCGGAAGTGTTGTAAATGTTCCTTCCACTGTTGAATATGCTTTAACCTTGCCCGGTGTTGTCTACGCCCAGGAACAGCTGTTTTCATGTGCAACCAATTCCGCCAGGGAAATAACAGACCTGGCAGAGGAGAGAGGGCTCAACCGCGTGGTGATCGCTGCATGTTCGCCCAGAACCCTTGAACCACTGTTTCGGGACACCCTTCGGGAGGCGGGACTTAATCAATATTACTGTGAAATGGCCAATATCAGAGAGCATTGCTCCTGGGTCCACTCCAAGCAAAAAGAAGAGGCCACCCAAAAGGCAAAGGATATCACCCGGATGTCGGTGGCACGCGCGCACTGTTTAAAGCCACTACAGGAATTTGATCTTCCGGTAAACAGGGCGGCCCTGGTGGTGGGCGGCGGTATCGCCGGCATGACCTGTGCCCTCTCCATAGCCGGTCAGGGACATGAGGTCTATCTGGTTGAAAAGGATAAAGATCTGGGCGGAATGGCGCGAAGAATCCACACCACCATCGAAGGGATGGATGTTCAAGCCTATGTGGATGAACTGATACACGCAGTTTATAACAGCCCCATGATCCATGTATCACATGAAGCCGTCATCACGGATGTTTCCGGTTATCTGGGGAATTTTACCACAACGGTGGAAACCGAAGGGAGGGTCAAGGAGATAAAACATGGTGCATCTGTCCTTGCCATAGGTGCTGACGTATATGAACCGACCGAATATCTGTATGGGGAAAACCATAAGGTGTTCACCCATATTGAGTTGGGGGAGCAGATCGCAAAAGGAGAAGCAGCGGTGATTACTGCCGAGAGTCTGGTGATGATCCAATGCGTCGGCTGCAGAAATGAGGATAGAAATTACTGCAGCAGGGTCTGTTGCAGTCATGCCGTAAAAAACGCCTTGAAGCTGAAAGAGATAAATCCCGGGATGGATATCTACATTCTTTTTCGGGACATGAGAACCTATGGGTTCAGAGAGGATTATTACCGTGAGGCGTCGGATAAGGATGTCAAGTTCATCCGTTATGAGCCGGATGACAAGCCCCGGGTGGAAGCAGTCAAAGAGGGCGGTAAAGAAATACTGCGGGTAACCGTACCGGATCCCATTTTAGGTCAACGTCTTGAAATAGATGCCGATGTTCTATCCCTGGCTGCTGCGGTTATCCCCTCCGCATCAACTCATGAGATATCCGGATTGTTTAAGGTAACGTTGAGTTCGGATGATTTTTTTAAAGAAGCCCATGTTAAATTAAAGCCGGTCGAGTTTGCCACAGATGGTGTATATCTCTGTGGGACGGCTCACTACCCTAAGCATATACAGGAAACGATCAACCAGGCCTATGGCGCGGCCGGCCGAGTCTTAACGCTTCTCTCACACGATACCGTGACCGCCTCCGGATCTGTTTGCGGGGTAATAGAAAACGACTGTATATCGTGCGGGGCATGTATTACCGCGTGTACATATGATGCCATTGAATTCATCGATACACCAAAGGGCAAAAAAGCATGGGTGAATCCTATTCTATGCAAAGGAGACGGTGTCTGCAGCGCAAAATGCCCGACAAATGCGATTGCCCTGAAGCACTTCACAGATGAAGCGCTCTGCAGCCAGGTCGATGCGGCGGTTGGGGATGTGTAGAAGTATACGAATTTTAACCGTTCACGGGTTCAGAGTTCAGAGGTTCAACGTTCGGTGATTGTAGCTTCACCTAATAAGTCTGAACAGTCGATTATTTGATAGCCTACGAACAAGGTCGACCAAAGAAGGGAAACCCTGAACGGTGAACTCTGAACCTGTGAACACTCACTACGAAAGAACAAAACCGGGATGACCAGCAAAGGAGATGACAACGAATGATCACAGGTTTTGAATTTAAACCCAGTATATTGGGTTTTGTATGTCATTGGTGAGCTTACGGCGCTGCTGACCTGGCTGGAGTCTCCAGACTGCAATATACCAGTGAAATCAGGCTTGTTCGCGTTATGTGTTCCGGCAGAGTCGACCTTGAGTTTATACTCAGAGCCTTTTCAAACGGACAAGACGGCGTGCTTGTCGGCGGCTGCCGGTTGGGTGAATGTAATTATATTACCCATGGAAATTACGATGCATTGAGCAATGTGCATCTGTGCAGAAAGATAATGGGTGCCATCGGTCTGAACCCGGAAAGGCTGCGGATCGAATTTATGTCCGGCGCCGATGGAAACCTCCTGGCCGAGGTTGTAAATGATTTTACAAAGAAGGTTAAGGCGTTGGGACCGTTTGGCAAGGGCGAAGGAGTAGACGAAAATGAATTGAAGTTTAACCTTGGGGCGGTTCGAAAATTAATCCCCTACATCAAACTCGTGGAAAGAGAAAGGCTGAGGGTACCGTCCAAATCGGAAGCAGTCTATAAAAGATTTTTTGAAAGCGACGAGGTAGACGCGTTATTTAATGAACTGTTTCTGGATAAATTGACAATAAGCCGAATCATGTTGCTCCTGGGGGAGCGCCCCCTTTCAACGGTCGAGATCTCAGAGAAACTGGGTCTGAATCCGTCCGAAGTATCGAGGCACCTGAATCGTTCATCGCGGCAGGGATTGATCAAATACGACCTGGTCGGTAAGTGTTATGCTCTGGCCTGAGGTTCTTCTCCATTATAGTTGGAGAAGAGGGGGCAAGGTGTCAAGGGCTTAAGGTGTTTCACTTGAATCCTCGAATCCTTGACCCCTTGTCGAAGATCCCGTTGATCTTTGCGGGGAACCCTGAGGATTACGACAACTCTTTTTGGAGATGATCCGAAAAAATATCAGGAAAACGTTTATGGATATAGACAACCATAGAATCGATCAGATTATTGAAAACCACCAGGGAGAAGCCGGTTCACTCATTCAGGTATTGCTTGATATCCAGAGCGAAAATAATTGGCTTCCCAGGGAAGCATTGGATCGGGTCAGTGAAAAGTTAAAGGTTCCGTTAAGCCGGATACAGCATATCGCAACCTTTTACAAAGCCTTCAGTCTGATTCCCAAAGGACGCCATGAGGTTCACATCTGTATGGGGACGGCCTGTCATGTTCGGGGGGCGGCGCGAGTCCTGGACACGGTTGAAGACCTGACCGGAATCAAACCGGGTGAGACGGATCTGGATTTTAAATTCAGCCTGGAAACGGTTAACTGTCTCGGCTGCTGTGCGTTGGGACCGGTGATGGAAATCGATGGGAAGACCCATGGCAAGATTTCGCCCACAGAGACAGCCGGCGTATTAAAAAACTACGAGTAGGGGAAAACCATGGCGCGGTTGAATTCGCCTGAAGATTTAGAGAAATTCAGAAAAGACATATTATCCAAAAGAGATCCGGACACGCCGTGCATATCCATATGTGCGGGGGCAGGTTGCCTCGCCTCCGGCGCAGGCGACGTCATCGCCGCCTTTAAGGAAGAGATCGAAAAACAGGGCCTAACGGCTCATGTGGATACCAAGGGTACCGGGTGTCCCGGATTTTGCGAAAGAGGACCCGTGGTGGTTATTTATCCCGAGGAGATCTGCTATCTCCAGGTCGGGCCGGATGATGTTTCCGAGATTGTCTCAAAGACCATAAAGGGGAAGCAGGTCGTGGATCGTCTGCTCTTTGTCGACCCGAATACCGGTGAAAAAACGACCCGGGAATCCGAAATCCCCTTTTATAAACATCAAAAAAGACACGTGATCGGCAATAACATCAGAATCGATCCCAAGGCCATCGATGACTATCTGGCGTTAGGTGGTTATTCTGCATTGGCCAAAGCATTTTTTCAGATGACCCCGGAGGAGGTACTGGAGGAGATAAAAAATTCCAACCTGAGAGGAAGAGGCGGCGGCGGTTTTCCAACAGGGAGAAAATGGGAAGGATCCCGAAATGCCCCTGACAAAATAAAATATGTGATCGTAAACGCCGATGAGGGGGATCCCGGGGCATTTATGGATAGAGCGCTCCTTGAGGGAAGCCCCCATTCCATCCTGGAGGGGTTGATCATCGGCGGCTTAGCCATCGGCGCCCACGAGGGCTATATATACGTACGACAGGAATACCCCCTGGCCGTTGAGAATGTCGCCCATGCAATCAAACAGGCTGAGGAATATGGTTTTCTCGGGGAAAATATCCTTGGCTCCGGCTTTGATTTCAAAGTTGCAGTGCATAAAGGGGCCGGCGCGTTTGTCTGTGGGGAGTCCACGGCTCTCATGACGGCATTGGAAGGCCGGGTGGGAGAGCCCAGGCCCAAATATATCCGCTCAAACATAAAGGGCCTCTGGAACAGACCCAGCGTGTTGAACAATGTCGAGACATGGGCGAATGTGCCGCTTATTATCAAAAAAGGTGCTGGCTGGTTTACGCAATTCGGAACCGAAGGAAGCGCGGGTACAAAAATTTTTTCCCTGGTGGGTAAGATTACCCATACCGGTCTTGTGGAAGTACCCATGGGCATGACACTGAAGGACATCATATACAAGATAGGCGGCGGCATCCCTGATGGTAAGGCTTTTAAAGCCGTACAGACCGGAGGACCGTCAGGCGGTTGTATCCCCGGGGAACTGCTGGATCTGGAAATCGGTTTTGATGAACTCGCAGAGGCCGGTTCCATGATGGGCTCCGGCGGGATGATCGTAATGGATGAGGATACCTGTATGGTCGATGTGGCGCGGTACTTCGTCGATTTCCTTACGGATGAATCCTGCGGCAAATGTGTCCCGTGCCGCGAGGGTCTTCGGCAGATGGCGAAAATTCTAAAAAATATCACAGAAGGGAAAGGGAAGACGGGAGACATCGAGCTTCTGGAGGCCCTTTCAGAAACCGTTGCCGAAGCTTCTCTATGTGCTTTGGGAACCAGTGCCCCCAATCCGTTTTTAAGCACGTTACGCTACTTCAGAGACGAGTATGAGGCCCACATCAAGGATAAGCGTTGCCCGGCATTATCCTGCAGGGAACTCATCGCCTACCATATCGATCCGGATAAATGCACGGCCTGTATGATTTGTGAAAGGAAGTGCCCTGCAGACGCCATTTCCGGCGGCAAGAACAGGATCCATGTCATCGAGCAGGAGAAATGCACAAATTGCGGGACTTGCTTTGAATTCTGCCCTCCACGTTTTGGTGCGGTGAAAAAGATTTCCGGCGAACCGGTTCCGGAGCCCATCTCTGATGAAGAAAGATTGATAAAAAGAAAGAGCAGAGAAAAATGAGTGAAATCCTTTTACAGATCGACGGAAAAAAAGTCAACGTTAGGGAAGGGGTGACTGTTCTGGAGGCAGCCCGGAGTGTGGGGATTTCGATCCCCACACTCTGTCACCACGAAAAACTGGAACCGTACGGGGGGTGCCGGATCTGCATCGTCGAAGTAGAAGTTAGCGGCCGGTCAAGGCTCGTTGTTTCATGCATTTACCCGGTGGCTGAAAACCTGGTGGTCAAAACCCGGTCTGAAAAAATCGATCGAATCCGCAAAATGATCCTGGAACTGCTGCTGGCGCATGCCCCGGATTCCCCGGAGTTGAAGGATTTGGCGAAAGTCTATGGCGCAGACAGAGACCGTTTTGAAAAAGAGGCCTCATTTTGCATCCATTGCGGTCTGTGTGTCAGGTACTGCGCCGAGATAAAGAAGAAAAACGCGGTGGGATTTATCGAAAGAGGCATACGGAAAGAGATCTGCTTTATTCCAAAAATCGCTGCAAAGGAATGCTGGGACTGCAAGGAATGCTTTCCGCTCTGCCCCACATCGTATCTCCAGGCAGCATACGTGCTGACCCAATCCCTGGCATTTCCCTCATCGTCTTCCGAAGCCGTGCCTGAAGAATAGGACCATAAATTTGGCTCATCTCCAAAAAAGTTGGGGTCATTTAGAGACATAAGCAGTTGATCCCCGTTGGTTGCGATGAACAATAAATATTTTTGCCGCAGACACTCGCAGACAATACGCAGACAATAAAGATTTATTCCATTCTCAGATCAATTAATGCCACCTAAATTTGAGAAGAATTATAAATCAGAAGGGACTCAAATTATGACGATAAATCCGAATTTTGCTTCACCGTGCGGCCTCTATTGCGGCGTTTGTGCAATTTACATGGCTCACCGCGATAATAATCAAAAATTCAAAGAAGGGTTAGTGGGGCTTTACAGGGGAAGCGTTTCCGGTAAAGGCACCCTTCCAAATAGTGAAAACCTTTCAACCGAAGACATACGATGCAACGGGTGCTTATCCGATAATCTGTTTATGCATTGCAAGCAGTGTGAGATCAGGAGCTGCACGAAAGAAAAAGGTTACACCGGATGTCACGAATGTGATGAATTTCCTTGCCGGTATATTGACAATTTTTCCATGAGTGTCGGGAAAAAGGTGATTTTGCGGGCGGTTCCATATAGAAGGAAAGTCGGTACCGAAAAATGGATTCAAGATGAAGAAGCCCGTTATTTTTGTCCGGAATGCGGCAACAAGGTTTTCCGGGGTGTTGTAAAATGCAACCAGTGTAAAGTGAAGTTGGATCTGGACTAGTTTTTTGCCGGCAGGGCAAAATGGTCTAACTGGGGTCGGCTAGTGAGATGCTGATAATGAAATATCCTATCGGCTGATATCGAATGATTCTCATTTTGAGATGCCTTTTTTATACATATTTTCCGTATACGTGATAAGCATTAAACAAGGTTTTAATGTTTTCAATTGATGTGTCTGCCTGGATATTATGTGAGGTGCAAGCGATATAGCCTCCACCCGGCATCATCTCCCCAAATACAGACTTAACGTGTGCTTCAACCTCATCAGGCGTCCCATAAGGAAGGATTTTCTGTATTGAGATTCCCCCTTGGAAGGAGATACGCTGGCCGAATTCAACTTTGAGCACATGCGGATCCATATTGTCTGACTCAGGTTGAATAGACTGCAATATATCTAAACCGCATCTGATCATCTCTTCCACTATATCATAAACCGACCCGCAGGTGTGGTGCATGACCCTTGCGCCATACTCTTTGCCCAGATCTATAAAATCTGAAAAACCCTTCTCCAGAAAATCTTTCCACATTGAAGGTGAAATCAACATGTTTTGTTGAGCACCAAAATCATCGCCGGTGCATAAAATATCAATTTTGCCCCTTGCAGATTCCAATATCCGTCTTCCATACTCCATGTAAAATGATGAGATATTTTTGAAAATTGCCGCGGCTATGCCTGGATCTAAAGTCATGTCCAGCAGGATCTGCTCAAAACCTCTAAGATACATTGCGGGCTTGAGCTGAGCGAATCTATTAAGTCTATCCCCCATAAATACAACAACCCTTCCTTTTTCGAGGATTTCATCACATTGCCTTTCAATATCACTGTAATCAAACCAGTCAGCAGATGGCCAGAACGGATAATTATCGATCTCTTCTCCCATTGAAAACTTCTGCAGCGGACTTTCGATAACCTCTTTATATGTTTCGGTACAAATACCCATGCTATCGTTCAATGAACATCTTACCGGCTTTCTTGGAACGCCCCATATATCCGTTTCAACTTCACTGCCGCTTTCCATAGAAGGTCCAATATACTGCGGACCTTCGATATAACGTAAATCGACATCGTAAAGATCCAGAAAATCGTCAAATGGTATTTTAAATCGGCTTTCTATTTTCTGTTTTGTTCCACTTGATACCCAGCAATCCACAGGTACCCTGTCAGGTTCCTGATGTTCCAGGGCGATAAAGGTTCTTTCTCTTGAATCCATGAATTATTACTCCTTTTTTCCCCGGTCAGGAGCTTTCGTAGCGCGATGAGAGACTTTTTGGGATTCCTTTTCCTTGACGCATCAGTTCCAGGCGCAGTTCCCAGTTTGGCATCAGCGGGGTCAGATTCAGGGTTTCATCAATCCGTTCGATATAGGTACAATAGGTTAAGATAGTGGCTCCGTCCCAGTAATGAATATGCATACCCGGCGGTTCGGCGATTATCATCGCCGGACCCTCCGGTGACAGATCCAACGATACCGCATAGCAAGTGCTGGGTGCAACTCCGACAGGGACCCCACCGATGCCGGACTGTATCGTACGGTGAATGTGGCCGCAATGAATACCCCGAACCTGCGGCCAGCGTCGAACGATGTCAGCAAGCTCTGCTGCTCCGGACAAGAGCCCGATGCCGTCCATCCAATCAATGCCCACCCGTACAGGAGGATGGTGCATGAAAATCATCGTCGGTTTCTCGGGCGCATTCTGCAGCTGTTCTTCTAACCAGGTCAGTCTGGTCGGGCATAATTCGCCATGATGATGCTCACCGACAGTGGTGTCCAGGGCGATGATTCGGAGTTGGTAGTCCTCCACTACGTAATGGCAGAACTTCTGGTCCTGGGCAATGTATGGCAACTGCCCGAAAACTTTCCGAAAGGCATTTCGTTCGTCATGATTGCCGAGGAGCAGGTAGTATGGAATCTTTAGCTGCTCTAGAAGATGGGCAAGCGTTTCGTACTCTGCGATTTGACCCCGATGGGTGAGATCACCGGTGATGATCACTGCATCAGGGGCTGGGGAAAAACCGCTGACCTCCCGTATGGCTGCAGAAAGTGCGTCATTGCAGTTTACTCCGGCAATTTTCCCGATTCCTTTTTCCTGAACATGAACATCCGAAATCTGAGCAATAAGCATATGTGCCTCCTACCTTGAGCCCGCCCGTTGTAACTTCGCAACCAATTTCCCCAGGATCACTGCCGATGCCAGCGCTAATAATAGGACCGTCGTCCACCGGCAATATTGAATATTTACTCATCGGTGTCGTCCATTAGCACCTCACCAATTATTTTATTGGTAATGTGATCGTAAAAACGGCCCCTCCTTCAGGAGCGTTTTTTGCCGCAATGGTACCGTGGTGGTCCTCGATAATGCCATGGCAAAGGGAAAGTCCAATTCCCATCCCCATTTCCTTTTTTCTGGTATAGAAAGGATCAAATATATGCTCCACATCCTCTTTTGAAATACCGGGCCCCGTGTCGGCCACTTCAATAACGACAGTATCTTCTTTAAGATCAGAGTTGATCGTTACTTTTGCCCCCGTGGTTTCTCTGGTTTTCAAACCGTCTTTTGGTTTGGAAATTCCATCCATGGCTTCAACGGCATTGCTGATTAAATTCATAAAGACCTGTCCTAACTGTTGAGGGGAAGCGGTGATATTTGGTATTCTCGATGACAGGTTTAACATTGTTTTGACGTTGTTTTTCTTTAAGTAACTTTTCAACAATCCTACAGTGTTTTCAATGATCCCGTTGAGATTTATAGATTGCTTGTCTTCTTTTCCGGGACGGTTTAAGTCAAGAAGTTTCTTTACAGTATCCCGGATACTTATAAATGCACTCTTCAGCAAATTCAGTTCCTCTAATAATTCATCGTCATGGTTATGGGCTCTCTTAATCGAATAAAGAAGAGATGTGATTCCCTGTAATGGCGAATTTATCTCATGAGCGATAGTGGCGGCCAACCGGCCTGTGGCTGAAAGACGTTCAGAACGGATAAGCCGATACTGTAATTGCTTTGTCGCAGTTATATCTCTAAAAAGAGTCATCTTTGAAATAGAACCATCTTGGTGAAATATTGGAGAATGGATAACATTATACGAACGGTTGTTCTTTGGATTGGTTATTTCTGTTTCAGCACGTTCACCTTGCTGCACTGTAGCATGGAAACACTTCGGACATTGTTCATCTCTATCGAATAATGCCTTATGGCAAATCTCATCGGTGGCATCATGCCCCATCATTTTAATCATGGATGGATTCATATAAATGATACGAAAGTCAGATGAACAGATATACACCGAATCGATCATAGCGTCCAATATGGAACGATGTTTTTTTTCGCTTTCCTCCAGTGCCTCTTCTGCTTGCTTGTGCTCGGTTATGTCTTCCATTACACCTTCGTAACTGGTTTTCCCTTTCTCTCTGAGTACTCTTGTGTGAAATTTGACCCAAACCTTTTTCCCATCTTTTCTTCTAAACCCCACATCTTTTCCATGCACAAACCCCTTTTCGTCAATATCACGCAGAATCGCCTGTCTTTCTTCGGGCCGAACATACAGATTGGCAATGCTATCTACCGATGATATTAAGTTTTCAGGAGAGTCATAACCGAACATCTCTGCCATCTTTTGATTTGCTGTAATAAAAGCCCCTTTTTTTTCAACCTGGTAAAATCCCACCAATGCATTTTCCACAATCCTTCTATATTTTTTTTCGCTTTCCTTAAGTGCTGTATAGGATGTTAACAGCTCAGTGGCCATGTTGTTGAGTGTCTTTTCAATGAGGCCCCATTCATCGATTCTGTCAAGTTCGATTTTTGTGTCAAAATTACCCTTGCTGAACGATTCTATGCCCTTTTGAATCGATCTCATCGGAATATTAATTGTCGATCTGATGAGATAAGCCGTGGCAAAGACCAGTGCTACGATAACGAACATGGACAGCAAAAGGACCACCGCTCCGGTTGAGAAAATTATCTTCTTGATGCTATCGCTCACAAGTCGCGTTGTCTCGTAGATCCCATTGTCGATATTTTCCATTGCGGACATTGCCAGGGTTTTATAGTGATTAAGATCTTTGATCCGCGAGTTAAACGTATCCATTTCCGAATGAAATGCTATAATTGTTTCCCTGTATTTCTGAAGATCGATCAGAATTTGTTTGCCGTATTTCGAAACCTCTGGACCAGAGGCCGTTAGGGTATGCAGCCTGAGGACAAAATCGTCAATGGCAGGTATTACCAGGGAAATTTTCCCTTCGTTTGGGTTGAAGTAATATGCCGGTCCCATTTGAGCACAAAGTTTGCCTATTAGAAGCAGACTCTCGCGGTATCCGCTGCTAAGCGCTAATAGCTGTTCAACGAAAGATGTGTCCTTCCCTTCCAATGTAAATTTAATTAGCAACTTACTGATAATATCTTCGAGCTTAGTCAGGTCTGCATGGGTTTGCAGGTCAATGGATTCTCTCGTATGTAAGACCGTGTTGACCACTGCACACTGTGAAAGGAAAGATTCGAGACGGTCAGTCAGAGCCAGGAAGGGCTTTTTAAGGTCGGAACCAACGGCGGTAGTTTCTGCAATATCCTTAATAATGCCGACCAGCCTGTTGCCCTCTGCCCCCAGATTATCACCTCTGCCGTAAAACGTGATGCTCAATAGATCGATACCGGCAAATAGTCTTGACAAATCACGCGCTGTTCGCGAATTGCTGACGATTCTTCCCACATCTTTATTCGTAACTTCGGTGGCCATATCTCTGACAACGGTTAAAGAGAACAAAGCAACTCCTGCGATCACAAAAAAACCCAGACAAATCATTATGTTCAACAGCAGTAACTTGTTTCGAATACTCAAATATGCTAACAGGCGCTTGAAAAGCATAATCTCTCCATGCGGGTTATTCTTCGGTTCTTACCAGCTTGGCACCTAATAATACAATCGGTTTGGGTTTAATGCCGAATCTTTCCATAACCGTAACATTGATAACTCGTTTCCCTCTATAATTTTTAGTGATGGGGATCTCAGAAACAGGTGTTCCCTGCATCGCCTTTAATAGCATTTCTGCAGCAGTTCTTCCCTGTTCTTCACCGGTTTTGACCACCGCACATAAAGCCCCTTGTTCCACGTGATATTCATTGCCGGCGATTATCGGCTTGCTGAAAGTTTTTTCCAAAATGCGGATGATCGCCTTAGTATCCAAGGGATTTCCTTTTTCATCAACTATTCCTGCCGTGCTATCCATATATATCACATCACATTTTTTGTTGAGTTCTTCTGACACCGCCACAAGCTCTTTCACAGTCTTTACCAACTTTAAGGCGGTGACATTTAACAGATACGTGTCCGATTCCTCTTCTATCTGCCTAAGAAGAGCCTCCCCCGACGGGCTGGATTTGGAGATGAATGCGATGGTTTTTATTAAGGGGCAGAGCTGCTTCAAGAATGCCACAGACTCCATGATGTGCCCCCGTTCCAAAATCCCTGACACGTTAGACGCAGGATAACCATATTTTTCAGGTTCAGCGTTAACCCCACAAAACATCACCGGCGTTTTAATTTTGTCCCTCAGATAGGGGACAACAAAAATGCTCTGAGCGATGTCGTCTGCTGTGATGACCCCGTCAGGCTGGAGCTTCTTGAACAGGGAGTATGCCTCTTTAGCTTTTTGCTTGCCACCTCCCAAATTAATCTTCGTATCCATGTAAAAGTATGTTATCTCGCAGTTATCCGCCAGAGAAGAATCGATACCACTTTTGATTTCTATGCACCATGGATTTCTCTGTTCATAGCTCATAACGACTAGCACCTTGGGTTTGGCAGCCCGGGTCGTTGCTGGAAATGACGCACAAATAAGAAAGATAATCAACCCAGTAAGTCTAAATACGCTTATTGCCTGCATGGGATCCACCTTTTTGGAAAAGGACGATGAAAAATATTGACCTTTACGGGAGTAACGGGAATGTACGAAAAAAACCGGACGGTTCAGGAGCGCTAATCCTTGTCGGGTTCTCCCGGGTAAAAGGAACTAAAGGAAACCTCTTCACATTCCGGACAATAGGTATGGGAGGGGGCCACACCCGCCCGTTCGGTCAGAAACGTTTCCGGATTCATCCATTCGCCGGATCCCGGTTTCTTGCCGGTATCATCCCGGACTTTTTTGCATACCGAACAGACCGACAAAATATTTTCATATAATTTTAGGGTTCTTTTGGCTTCCAGCTTTCCGATGCAGCTTGAGACCTTGAATAAGAGTTCTTCCACCTCACAGGGTTTATGCAGGTAATCGTCGGCATCAGAGCGCAGGGCCTCGATGGCGGTTGAAATGTCTCCGAATCCGGTCAGTATAATAGCGGCGGTATCCGGCAGGATTTCCTTGGCCTTTTTTAATACGGCGATACCGTTGACAGACCCCATGACAAGATCGGTAATGATGAGATCGAAGCCTGTTGTTTCGAAATATTCCATAGCCGCTTCACCGCTTATAGCGGTGAAAACCGCATACCCTTCCGTTTTTAGCGCATGGCCGATGGTTTTCAGTATCAACGGGTCATCATCTACCAATAGAATATGATATGCTCTCACAGCGTGCTCCCTTTTTGAATTTGTCGATTAATCGGCAGTGCAATGGTAAATGCTGCACCCTTTGATCTGCAGCGTTGCCGCCAGAAGCTGACTCAGATGATGGCTCATGTTCTATAATCATCGAGTATTCAGAACTCTCTATGCTTTCAATGAGTTTTATTGCAATGGCCTGTAATGAATTGAGTAATTTATGCAACTGTAGGGTGAACTCTGAAGCCTGTACCGGCTCAGCTCAGGTCCATTTTTTTTCCACCAGTTCAGCGATATCCATGGTCTTGATCATTTCTTCCTTTCCCAGATCCTTCATCCCGTCTTCGATCATGGTCAGGCAGAAGGGGCAACCCACCGCCACATGCGAGACCTGACGGGCCACGATCTCTTCCGCGCGCTCCAGATTGATTCTTTTACCGATGGTCTCCTCCATCCACATCCTTCCCCCGCCGGCACCGCAGCAAAAGCTCTCCCGGCCGTGTCGATCGAGTTCTTTGAGCCCGCCCTTTGAAACGGATTCAAGGATTCCTCTCGGTTCATCGTAAACGTTGTTGTATCTCCCCAGGTAGCAGGGGTCATGATAGGTCAGGGCGCCTTCCAGGGTTTGTTTCAGCTTGATTTTTCCTTCTTTGACAAGTCCGTGGATGAACTCGGCATGGTGGATCACCTCGTAATTTCCGCCCATCTGAGGATATTCATGTTTCAGCGTATTGAGGCAATGGGGACACCCGGTGATGATTTTTTTGACATTATAACTGTTAAGGGTTTCGATGTTTTCCTGGGCCGTCATCTGAAACATCATTTCATTTCCCACACGCCTGGCAAAGTCGCCGGTACATTTTTCTTCAACACCCAGGATTGCGAAGTTGATATCTGCCCGTTGCAGAATTCTAACCAGGCTTTTGGATACTTTTTTGGATCGATCATCGAATGAGCCGGCACACCCCACCCAGAGGAGATAATCGACATTCGGGTCGTCCGCCATTATTTTCACTCCCAACCCCTTTGCCCAATCGGCCCGTTTGTCATAACCGATTCCCCAGGGGTTGCCGTTCCGTTCGAGCCCCTTTAAGGCAGGGTTCAGCTCCTTTGGATATGCTTCCGCCATCAGGGTTTGCCCCTGTCTCATGGCGATGATCCTGGGCACATGTTCGATGGTCACCGGACAGACTTCTTCGCAGGCACGGCACGTGGTACAGGCCCAAAGCGTGTCTTCTGCAATGACCTCACCGATTAATTGTTTTTTGCTGTTGAGGACGGTGATTTTCTCCCTGATTGTTTCAATCTCCCCGGAATCTTCACTCTGTTTGATTGCGGCGGACATCCCGGCTCTTTGGATGACATTCTCGGTGTTCTCCAGCAGTTCAAGCTTCAGTGCGTCATTGAAGTCATGTAAATTAAGCGGTTTTTCAGTGGCATAGGTCGGGCAGACCGCTTTGCATCGCCCGCATTCGGTACAGGTGTAAAGATCCAGCCCCTGTTTCCAATTGAGTTGATGGATATGATTGATCCCTAAGGATTCCTCCTCCCAGGCGGTTTCGTCTTCCAGATCCAGCAGTTTGGGTTTTTCATGGGGATAGCCCAGGCTTTTTAGAAAAACATTGGGCAGGGCGGTGATTACATGAAAATGTTTTCCTAGGGGGAGAAGATTTAAAAAAGTAAGCTGGGTACAGATGTGAAGCCAGAACATCATGACCCGGATGGTGGTGTTTGCTTCCGGGCTCAATCCGGATATCAGGGCGGCGGCTCCCACCGATACCGGTGTCCAGAGAAATTCAGAGCCGTATTGGGCGTTTTTGAAGTAATGAATATCTCCCGGGTTGTTATATAATTGAATTAAATTGTACCGTGCGCCGTCGTAAAACAGATCGGACACCATCAAAATCCCGATCATGGCCAGGACCAGGTAGGCTTCGGCAGTACTGTGCATCCGTTCCGGTTTTATCACCGTTCGGCGAAAAATGGCCCAGAGGATCATCAACAGGACAACTCCTTCCATGATGTCCTTTATGGCGATATAGAGATACCCGAGCAGATCGTCGCCGCCCAGAAACGGCAGGTGGAATCCCTTGTAAAATCCCTCTCCATATAAGGTCAGGCTGCGGATCAGCAGCACACAGAACCCCCAGAATATAAACGCGTGCACAATACCCGAGCTTCTTTCTCCTGCTCTTCCCACAAGGCGTTTCTGGCCCACGGCATAAATGACCACGTTCATCAGCCGTTTCTTCAGATGATCGGCTCTATGGGCGGGTTCGAGCGCTTTTAACAACAGAATTTTGCGAGCCATGGTACGGCTGAAAATTGTCAGAGCGACAACAATCAGAAGAGCCATCAAGAGGGGGTTCATAGGCGCCTCGTCAACGAATATCGAATCATGCTGTCTTGGCGTTGAACTTTGTGGTCCAACTTATACCCAGACGCATCGGTTCCAGGTTCAGGGTTCTGAGTTCAGGGTTAAAGAGTTTCAATCGATCTAAACCGTTTGTGATACTGGAGGTCATTAATAAATTCGGTTTTGATACTGAGTGGTTGTCGTTTTCAACCCAGAACGTTGAACTCAGAACCTATCAACCTATGCTCTAATTTTCTTAATTTCCTCGCGGAGAATCGGAACCACCTCGAAGAGGTCTCCGACGATACCATAGTCCGCCACGTTGAATATGGGTGCTTCGGGGTCTTTATTGACGGCCAGAATCACCTTTGAGCCTTTCATTCCTGCCAGGTGCTGGATGGCGCCTGAGATACCGATTGCCATATAGAGGGTAGGGGCGACGATTTTACCGGTTTGCCCGACCTGTTTATAATGCGGCATAAAACCACCATCCACCATGGCGCGGGAGGCGCCCAGACCGGCTTCTAAGTCGTTGGCCAGTTCTTTTACAAGATCGATACCGGTTTGATCCTTAACACCTCTGCCCACGGAGATGACGACCCCGGCGTCGGCAAGATCGATCTCCCCGCCTGCTTCAGAGACGATCTCCTTTACCACGGCCTTTAAATCAGGCGCCGGAGAGGAAAGCGTGACCACGTTTTCGGTACCTGAGACTCCTTCCACGGCTTCGAAAGCACCTGCTCTGACAACCGCCACCAGCTGCCCGGCATTGATTTTTACCCGTTGGATCACCTTATTGGTGATGGCGGGTCTTATGACTTCGATTTTATCTCCCTCACATATCACATCGGTAATATCCGTGGCGCATGCGGCGTCCAGTTGTGCGGCAACCCTCGGGGCAACGGCTTTACCGCTTTCGGAAAAACCGAACCAGATAAAATCGGCACCGAACTGCCTGGCTGCATCCACCACACAGGATGCGTATGGACCGGCTGAAAAGAACTCCAGTCCGGGATCATCGGCGATATACTGTGTATCGGAGCCGGCGGCTGCCAGGCTGGGAACTAATGTTTCGATACCACAGCCCATGACCACCACGGCGGTTTCAGCCCCCATGGATTTGGCTTTTGATAAAAGTTCGGCGGCGCTGTTTTTTAACACTCCCTGTTTTGTGTCTGCAATAACGAGTACTTTCGCCATGATTCGGTTTCCCTTGTATGGTTCCGGTTCGTATCCGATAATGGTCTTAAATGATATTTTGAATTTGCTAAAAAACCTTTGCTTCAGTGGCCAGAAGATTAACGACCCGGGCGGTGATTTCGGCAGCATCACCCTCAAATTTTTGCCCGCCTTCTCGTTTTTCCGGGGCTGTATACTCAATAATCTCGGATTTCAGGGCCGCACCTCCCACTTCATCATGGGTAATACCCAGGGCTGCCAGATCCATTAAATCGATGGGTTTTTTCTTTGCCATCATGATGCTGCGCATCTGGGGCAGTCTCGGTTCATTAATACTCACATCAACCGTGACCACAGCCGGTAACACCAGTTCCACGATTTCGGTTCCGGCATCACCCAGGCGGGATACTTTAATGTGCTGTTCGTCAATTACTTCGATGGCGATGACATTGCTGACACAGGGCAATCCCAGATACTCCGCCAATATGATTCCGGTTTGGCCATTGTCGGTATCCTGGGCCTGTTTGCCGGTAATCACCAGATCATAGCTCCCCTTTTCGTAAACCTTTTGCAGAACTTTGGCGTAGATGGACGAGTCCGTTTCAGCCAGGGCCGGATCATCGATTTGGATCCCGCTCTCAATACCCATGGCAAACCCTCTGCGGATCATTTTGGTATTGTCCTCACCGCTGCCGATACTCACCAGCGTTGTCTCGGCGCTGATATTTTCTTTAAGCCGGACAGCGGTTTCCACGGCACTCTCGTCCCAGGCATTGATGACATACTGCAGCCCTTTTTCGACAATGGCCCCGTTCTCCAGGTGGATGTTCAACTCCACATCGACGACGTTTTTTACCGTGGTGAGAATTTTCAATTTGCCCCCCTGAATCTTTTAACGAGCGTGTACAGTACTTAATGTTTCGTATTCAACATGTAAAGCGACTGACATCATGAGATATAATTTGCGCCAAACACTAAATACAAACCACAAAACACTTTATGAATTCATCATACGTTGCTAACTACAATTTAGCTACAATATAACTATTTCAAGGGTGAAAAAGTGTCAAGAAAAAACAATTCAGACAGTGGACTTGTCTCGCTGCCGATCATTCATTGCGCTATCTGTATGGCTTTGCGTGGTTGAGGTCGATAAAGCGTCCGAGCTCATGGGGTCGTGTTCAAACGAAGTCCGGATCGATGTGATCGCCAGCAATTCTCGGTGACCCGGAACATGTGGCCATCCGACGGAATCAATTTCCTTTTTTCACCGAGAATTGCTTCATGATCGTTGCCACGGATATGGGTCGGAATCAATATGGCCCGCGGGGTTCACATGTAGGAGGCATATTCGAATCCGCCAGACCAGGGGCGGACAAGAATCGAACCCGCCAGACCAAGGGCGGACAAGAATCGAAAATTACGGGAGTTTTTTTAACAGGTTTATAAAATTGCTCCTGTCGAATCCCAGGGTCTTAAAGAACGAGAGAAGGTCTGTCGAGTCCCACCGAACGGACGTGTAGATATCATTGATCCCTTTTTTCTTGCAGAATTTAAATATCTCTTTTGCCAGTCTGTCTCCGATGCCCTGGCCCATGTACTGAGGATCCACACCGAGTTGTGCGATCCATGCGCTTTTTTTAAGCCCGAATCCGCCCGACAAAATATAGCTGACCATATATCCGACAAGTTTTCCATCCACTTCCGCCACAAAGGATGCCTTGTCTCTGCCCTGGGCCTGTTCTTTGACGATCCGGTTAAAATCTCTACCCACCGAATGTTGCGTGATGGCTCCATAGATCCTTCGGATATCCTTTGCGTCCTCTGCCTTTAGCTTTCGTATCTTGACTTTGTTCACAGACCGGCTCCTTGAATCTTAATCGATTCGAATGATTTTCACATGGCGTCCCACCCAGTTTGGTGGGAGATAGACACGGCCGCTGTTTCCGCTCAGTTTGACCGTTTTTTCAATCATCTCCTCACCGTAGATTTCAAATTTTACCTTGTCTCTGTTGATGGCGACGGCTTTTGCCTTGGTTTTTTTTGATTGATTTTCAGTACCCACTTTTTCAACCCTTTTTCATGGTGTCCCGTTAAGTAGAAACCATTCGCTCATAAGATTTCCGGCCCTCTGATAAGGAACCTGATATTTCTGATAGATCCGATCCAGTCGGTTTGTGATTTTTTTTCGGTATCCGGTGGTGTAATAAATCTGGTCTAGCGCCTTCATGATTTCTACCATTAGGGATAAAGCAGGGTCAAGACGTTTTTTATCCCCTGGTGCCGTGCTCAACGCCTCTGAAGCGCCCTTGTTTATTCTATTAACTCAACTTTTGGGTTTCGCCCGATAGTTGAGTATTAACCAAAGCCGGGCTTTTTGAACCCGGATCTTTACTTAAACGGCTGGTTTTTCAAATAACGACAACGATTCGGTGGATGCGCCAACCGCCTCAATGCACCTGGAAGTGTTGTTCCGAGGTGAATTGACAAATGACGAGACCGGATAACCGGTAAGGGCCTGTTGATGTTTCCCAAGGACAAGGGCATCAAGCATTGCCGTATCCCTGTTTTCCGGATCCAGCCACACATCAAAAGCATGCGGCGGGAGTATCACCGGCATCCGGTGGTGTATGCCCCGGGCATAGCCTTTTGCCTCTGTGGTTAAAATCGTACACGACTCATGGCGGGTCTCTTCCCTGCCTTCCCATATCTCCCAGAGACCGGCAAAGGCAAACGGGTTTTTTGTAGCCAACGTCAGAAAATACGGTTGTTTCCGGTTGTCTGTTTTTTGCCACTCATAAAATCCGTCCGCCAAGATCAGACACCGACGGTTTTTATAGGCGTTTCGAAAACTCGGTTTTTTTGACGCGGTTTCAGCACGGGCGTTGATCGATCGGGGTGCGCTGGAAAGATCTTTTGCCCAGAAGGGGACAAGACCCCAATGGCGACTTGACAGCCGGTAGTCGTTTTCCCGGGCGATGGTGAGTATCTTATGCGTCGGAGCAATGTTGAAACTGGACCGGACATCACAGGCCACCGTATCGATGGGAAAATGCTGCTGCAGGGTTTCAAGTACGCTGAACTGTGCGAACCGTCCACACATATAGTCCTCCCTAAGAAAGAAACATAGCGCATAGAACCCGTTGCTCTCTGCACCATGCCCTATGCTTGTAAATTCAGGGTATCAGCACGATCGAGCCGGTTGTTTTCCGGTTTTCAAGATCGCTATGGGCCTGGGCAGCTTCCTGTAACGGAAATGTTTGGCTCACTTCGATTTTGACGACGCCGTTTCCGACGACATCAAATAGATCATTTGCATGGGTTAATAAATCTTCCCGTTTTGCCGTATAATTAATAAGGCTGGGTCTTGTCAGAAACAGCGAACCTTTGGCGCCCAGAATTCCCAGATCAAAGGGAGGGACCGGGCCCGAAGACTGACCGAATGAGACCATCAGTCCTATGGGGCGGACACAATCGAGGGATTTCATAAAGGTGGCCTGGCCGATGGAGTCGTAAACCACATCCACGCCTTTCCCGTCGGTTATTTCGTTTACCCGGGCCGTGAAATCCTCTTTGTTGTACTGAATTGGAAAATCGCATCCGAGCCTGGCTGCCAAATCGGCCTTTTCAGCTGTTCCGACGGTTCCGATGACGGTTGCGCCCAGGTGTCTGGCCCACTGGCAGACAATCGAACCCACTCCGCCTGCTGCTGCATGAATCAGAATTGTGGTTTCGGGCGTTACGTTGTAGCAGCCCCGTAACAAGAACCTCGCGGTCATCCCTTGGAGCATCATGGATGCGGCTTGTCTGCTGGAGATATTGTCAGGGAGCTTTATGAGCCCATGGGACGGCATACACCGGACTTCTGCATAGGCTCCGGGCGGTACCGCAGCATAAGCGACCCGGTCACCTGGGGCAAATTCCGTAACGCCTTCTCCGGTCTCTTCCACAATACCGGCCCCTTCCAGGCCGATTGTGGCCGGCAGAGAAGGCAGCGGGTAAAGACCGGTACGGTGATAAATGTCAATAAAATTCAATCCCACGGCTTCGTGGCGAAGCCGGACCTCCCCGGGACCGGGTGCTCCCGGATCATACGATTCCCAGCGCATGACATCCGGTCCACCGGTTTCATAAATTCGAATCGCTTTTGGCATTGCCCCTCCTTTCCGAAAGGTGTTTTTATAAAATGAAGATGCGAAACCTAAATTACGTGTTATGTTATATTTTAATAGCCACAAAAGCAGCGAAAGGCAACCACATACAATCGGTTCCGGCATGGAGGCCGGTCCCATGATTGTCGGCGTTGCCCAAAGAGACATTTCCAGGAGAAAGTCGTGTATCCTTATCCGTTGTTTGCAACCGACAATACGTTGGTGTATTATGGTGACCGAAAAAAATATACTTGACCTTATTGCTGTAATAAAGCAAAGTTAGAGGTTGAAATTAGGTAAGGCCGGCATCTATACAATATTTTATGGGGAGGTCCTGACAATGAAAAGGAACAGGAAGTTAAGCGCCTTTCTCGGAGAGGATACAGAGATCGAAGGCAAGCTTAAATTTCACGGAACCCTGCGCATTGATGGTCATTTTAAAGGGGAAATTACGGCCATGGGCTCTCTGGTCATCGGCGAAAGCGGAAGTGTCCAGGCCGATATTCATGCCACCAACGTGCTCAGCAGCGGTGAGATCCGAGGGGCGGTCAGCGCCGATGAGGTGGTGGAAATTCTGGAACCCGGAAAGGTCTTCGGAAACATCGAAGCCCCCAATGTGGTCATCCATCCCGGTGTCGTTTTTGAAGGAAACTGCTGGACGCATTCGCCCAAAAAGAAGGTCGGCGATGATCAGGTTGTGGTGATCCGGGAAGCAAAGGCTGAGAAAAAGATGCTCACGGATTAATGCTGACGGAAGAAGCTCCAACATCCGCACATATCCAAAATGACGACCTTGTTAATCCCTTGTTTTATTGAAAATTTATAAAACAGACCCCACCGATCCGTGTGTCCAACCCCTGCTGAAAATCTTTCCGACCGCCCGATATCCTGGCCGCATAGGCCTTTCTTGTCTAATTTTGATATATTTCGAATCCGCCAAACTACCTGCGGACGAAAATCGAAAATCTACTTGTCTCGTTATTAGCCGTTAGATGATTTGGGAGCTATTATCAGCATAAACACTGAAAGTAGGGCGGCTGCAGCAAAAAAGCATCCCATGATATAAAAGACGGCAGTCAGCCCGAAGCGGTCGGCGATATACCCGGAAACCGCAGCTGCGGTTGACCCCACTCCGAATGATAGAAAAAAGTGAATCCCAAATCCCAGACCCTGTCGGTTTTTTGGCAGATAACTGGCGATCAGATAGTTCTGGGTGGGTTGGGTGGAAAAGTAAAAAAACGCATATAATACCGCCGACACCACCAGGGTGATATGGGTGCTTTTTGCCATCAAAAATACAAATACGGTCCCGATCACAAGCCCGCCGGCATAGATTTTTTCCGGCTGGTACCGATCGGTCAGGCGACCGGCGATATATTGACCGATGCCGCCGAACATGAGCGCAAACGTTGCAAAGGTTCCGCCGACGGCAACAGGGCTGAGGCCGAAAGCTTCAAATTTTATCTGCTCGGCCATGTATGCCGGCAAAAAGGTCATGATCCCCTTGTAGGTGATTCCGAGCATCCCAGCGGTGATGTAAAACAGGATCAGGTTCAGATACGGGATCCGGTGCACGTTATCGGATGCCTTGTCGGCTGTCTCGCCGTCTGGGGTTGATGTTTTTTCGCCCTGGATACCGAAGGCATACCATCCCAAAGCTAAACCCATGATTCCGTAAACAATGTGGGGGGTTTTCCAGCCGAAAGCCGATCCCAGTGCGGCGGAAAGCAACGGTGAGGCAGCCACCCCCAAGCTTCCCACGATACCGTTTATGGCAAATGCTTTTCCTTTCTGTTGAAAGGTCTGTGCGATCAGGGCATTTGCCGCCGGATGATACAGGCTGCAAAACATTCCCACAATACACATGATCACACCGTATGCAAAGAGGGTGTTGACCGGAAAGATACCGGCAAAAAAAAGACCCGATCCCAGCAGGAAGATGATGATCAGCCGCTTGGGTCCGAAACGGTCCGAAAGATAGCCGGCCGGAAGGGCGCCGAGGCCGAGGCCGTATGAAAATATGGTGACCACGACACCTAAATGAAAATAGTCGGTTCCGAATTCTATGAGCAGAATGGGGATAAGCGGCGGCAGTACCCCTTCAAACAGGTGCACCATGTTATGCGATGCAGCCGTGAGTCCTATTGTTTTTTTCTCATCCCGGGTCAATGAATTACCTCTCTGGTGCTCTTAACGCGGCCTTACGAATAGTGGTAAATCAGGGTATGTGTCAAGCGAAAAGGGAGTCGATGCCATCGCATTTGTATAAAAGTCTATACAACATAATTGCTCTTGACATTTTTCCGAGGTTATCATAGGGAATATTAAGTGATTGTTCAAATATTTATCTGGCGCCTTGGCCATGACATTTTGTTTTAAATCGAAATGTTATCGAATTTTTTTCCTTCTCTTAAACAGTGCATCCATGCCAAAGACCCGCTCAGCATAGAATCGGGCCTATATTTTTGACAGGTAGAAAATACCACATCATTCGATATAGATAATTAAAATCAGCAGCAAAAGGGTCAAGTATGCCTCCTAAGGCTAGTCGATGGCGGAGCCGGACCCGGCTGACATGTTTTGTACCGATTATATGTTTTTCATTCCAGTCGATTTACAACGGGTTGACCGAGTCGAATCACAGCCCGGCAAAGGGCGTGTCGGTCGATCCAATCCTGAAACCATCTATGAAAAGGAGTTAAGGTCATGAGAAAATTATTTACCTTGCTGGTTGCATTGTTGGTTCTCTCCATCCCTCTATCCGTCCAGGCGGAGACCTGGAACATGGCGACACCGTATCCGGATTTCGCCTTCCATACCGTCAATATCAGACAATTCGCAGCGGATGTGAAAAAGGCTTCGAGCGGTAAACTTGAAATCAAAGTCCACAGCGGACAGTCACTTATCAAACATCCTGAAATCAAGAACGCGGTCCGCTCCTCCCAGGTCCAGATGGGAGAATTCCTGCTCGGGCGCCTGGCCAACGAGAATGCCATCTTCGAAGTCGACATGATCCCTTTCCTGGCTTCAAACTATGATCAGGCAAAGAAACTCTGGGCTGCTCAGCGACCTCACGTGGAGAAGCTGCTTGCAAAGTCGAAGATAAAGGTCCTCTACTCGGTTCCCTGGTCGCCACAGGGCCTTTTTGCCAAAAAGGCAATTAATACCGTAAACGATATGAAAACCTTAAGATTCCGGGCCTACAGCAAAGCGACCGAGCGACTGGCCACGCTGCTCGGTATGGTGCCGACACAAACCGAAGCAACGGAATTGGCAACGGCGTTTCTGACCGGCCGTGTCGATTCGATGATGACCTCGCCCGCCACCGGTGCCAACAACAAGGCATGGGACTGGGTCTCCCACTATTACCATGTACAGGGGTGGTTGCCGAAAAATATTGTCGTGGTCAGCGAGAAGGCCTTTGGGCGTCTCGATAAGGCGACCCAGGAGGCTGTCCTGGAAAGCGCGCGCAAGGCCGATGAACGCGGCTGGAAGATGAGTGTTGTCGACACCGATCAGGGCGTTAAAAAGCTTAAGGAACACGGCATGAAAGGCATCGAACCGAGTGCTGAACTCAAAGCCGGCCTTAAGGATGTCGGCAAAACCATGACCGAAGAATGGCTCAAGAAATCAGGAAAAGACGGCGCGGAGCTGGTCGAAACCTATCGCAAATCACTTTGATTCTCCACGGGACCGTCTCCGTTTCGGAGCGGTCCCGAAAAAGGTTTTTATTGCCATGCGCAACCTATTAAACGGGCTCTATCGGGCAAGCGGAGTCCTTGGCGGCTCCTTTTTGGTTTTGATCTGCGCCATCGTCATCCTGCAGGTCGTGGGCAATCTTATCGACCGGATCCTATTCTGGACAACGGGCGAGCCCATCGGAATTATCATCCCTTCCTATTCCGATTTCGCGGGGTTTTTTCTTGCCGCTTCGACCTTTTTAGCCCTCGCCTATACGTACCGGGAGGGGGGACACATCCGGGTAAAACTTCTGGTCCAGCGGACTTCCCGGCGGACAAGATGGATTTTTGAGTTGTGGTGCTTAGGTTTTGCCGGCCTGTTCATGGTCTATTTTACCTATTATGCAATCCGGTTGATGATGGAATCCCTGGAGTATTACGATCTTTCACCGGGTATTGTCCCCGTACCGCTATGGATACCCCAAGCCGCCATGGTTCTCGGCCTCGCCGTTTTTACCATCGCCCTTTGGGATGATTTTATCTGTACCGCTGCCGGCTGGTCGCCGTCTACGGGCAACGACGGAGAGGAGACTGCCGAAGACCCGCTATAAAACGGACCCACCCCGAACCTCACCGGGTTGGGATTCAGGAGTCGTCATGGCATGGGTTGTTTAAACATGCCGGATCAATAATGCACCACCAAAATATCCGGGAGAGCCATCCGTGGAACAATCCTTCCTCTCATTTTTCCTTGTTTTGTTAATGTTTGTGTTTCTCGGCACCGGCATCTGGATCGGGATATCGTTACTCGGCACCGCTTTTGTCGCAATGGTGCTGTTTACCGATGCGCCTACCGGAACGGTGTTGGCCACCAATATCTGGTCCTCAAGCAATTCATGGGCCCTTGCCGCCCTACCGCTGTTCATCTGGATGGGAGAAGTCCTGTTCCGTTCCCGTTTGTCAGAGGATATGTTTACGGGCCTCTCACCCTGGGTGTCACGCCTGCCCGGCAGCCTGGTTCATGTAAACATTATCGGCTGTGCAATATTCGCCGCCGTCTCGGGTTCTTCGGCGGCAACAACGGCCACCATCGGTAAAATTACCCTGCCCGAGCTTCGCAAGCGCGGCTATGACGATGCCATTTCCATGGGGACCCTTGCCGGTTCGGGCACCCTGGGGCTGCTGATCCCGCCGTCGATCATTCTTATCGTCTACGGCGTGGCGGCCGAGCAATCCATCGCCCGGCTGTTCATTGCCGGTATTCTGCCCGGGGTGGTGATGGTGCTCATGTTCATGGGGTATGTGGTGGTATGGAGCTTGCGCCATCCCGGCGGTATTCCAGAGGAAAAATCTCACACAGGCCTCTGGCAGAGTATCTGCATCATGCGCCACCTCATACCGGTGATGCTACTTATTGTGGGGATTATGGGATCGATCTATTTTGGAATCGCATCCCCTACGGATGCCGCCGCCGTGGGGGTGGCCCTGTCTCTTCTTTTGTCAAGACTTACCGGGAGCCTCAACTGGGAAACCTTTGTTGAAGGTCTCATGGGGGCGACCAAAACTTCCTGTATGATCGCTTTTATTCTACTCGGCGCCTCTTTTCTTACCGTTGCCATGGGGTTTACGGGGATTCCCATCGAGCTTGCCAAATTTATCGATTCGATGCATCTGTCGCCCACCCTGTTGATCGTGGCTCTGACAGGCTTTTTTATCCTCCTGGGCTGTTTTTTAGACGGCATATCCATCGTGGTTCTCACCACGGCGGTGCTGCTGCCCATGGTGCAGCAGGCCGGGATCGATCTTATCTGGTTTGGTGTTTATCTGGTGATCGTCGTTGAAATGTCTGCCATTACCCCGCCGGTGGGATTCAATCTTTTCGTCATTCAGGCTTTGGCCAATAAGGACCTTCTTGAGGTATCACGGGCGGCATTGCCCTTTTTCCTGCTGTTAGTTGCCGGTGTGGCCGTGCTTCTCATCTTCCCGGACCTTGCCACATACTTGCCTGAGCTAATGAGCAGGAGGGCGCCGTGACCTCATTTGTCCAGGACCAAACTGTGAGCCGCAGGCTGATCCATTATATTCGTAATAAAAAAATAGCGAAGCAGGATCTAATCGTGGCGTCGGAACTCATGCTCGATGTGGTTTCCAACATCCTGGCCGGCGTAAACAGCGACATCGGTGCGCGGCTGACATCATGGGCCAAAAGGAATGGTTTTTTTGGCACCGCCGAGAACCGATCGAGAGATGCCGGCCGCCGGGCATTTATAATGGGGAGCCTTTCAAACATTTTAGAGATGGATGATCTGCATCGCGGCTCGGTGGTTCATCCAGGCTGTTCGGTGGTTCCGGCCATTCTGGGGTTAAATTCGGTTTCCAACTCCCGGGGCCTATTTTCAGGAACCGAGGCTTTGGAGGCCCTTTTACATGGATTTGAGGCAGCAACCCGGGTCGGCCGTGCGGTGGGTTCTGAACATTATAAAATCTGGCAAAACACCGCAACCTGCGGCCCCTTCGGATCGGCCATGGCGGCAGCGCACCTGCTGGGGCTCGATGATGACGCAACTGCAGCCGCCCTTGGAAATGCCGGCACCCAATCCGCCGGCCTATGGGAATTTCAGAAATCGGGCGCCATGTCGAAACACCTCCATGCCGGCCGCGGTGCAGAAGCCGGGACGGTCGCCGCCGAGCTGGCTGCATTCGGTTTTACCGGTGCGCCGGAAATATTTGAGGGGGACAAAGGATTTTTTCGAGCCATGTGTCCCGGCGGTTCTCCGGAACAGATACTGTCCGGGCCAAGTGAACCCTGGCAGGTTCATTTGACGTCCATTAAACCTTGGCCGTCGTGTCGGCACACCCACCCCGCCATTACGACAGCCCTCACAATTCGCACCCAGCTTGCAGAAAGAGGTCTTGATGCCGAAGCCATCGACCGGATAGAGATCGGCGCCTATCAGGTTGCGTTAGATATGTGCGATCAGCCCGGGCCGACAAGTGTTGTGGAGGCAAAATTTTCCCTCCAGCACTGTGTCGCCGCCGCTCTCTGTCTGCCGGATGTCGATTTTTCGATTCTTGAAGCCAAAGCCCGGGGGAGCGTCGCCCCCCTCAGGGCACGGATCGTCGTCGGCCTGTCTAAAGACCACGACAGTGCCTACCCCACGGCCTGGGGCAATCGTCTTGACGTTTTTTTGAAAAATGGCCAATGTCTGCACGCATCAACCGACCATGCCGCGGGGGATCTGGAATTGCCCCTGGGCAGAGACGGGCTGATTGATAAAGCACGTATGCTGCTTGATCATGCCGGGGTGGATGAACCGGAATCTTTGATTGAGAGTGTTTTCGCCATGGCCGAGGGGGGGCCAATACCGGTGCTTCCCTTTTCAGATTGTTTGAAAACCCTCTCAAAGGCGGGTGTACCGGATTTCGGAGCAGTTCCGATCAAAGGATCCCTATAAATAGAGGATATCTCAAATATTTCAAGCCGGAAGGGTTTGTAACGGATGAATCGAGACATTAAACAGAGGAGTAAAACCGATGAGCAACCCCCGTATCCCTTATGAAATGTCCACCGCCCGAAAAAAACTTGCCCCGCCGGGCGGCAAACCGCTGATCGTCAACCTGGTAGTAAACGTCGAACACTGGCGCTTTGAACACGGCATGCCGAGAAAAATCATCACCGCACCCCACGGTCTGGAACAGATCCCCGATATTCCGAATTTTTCGTGGGCGGAATACGGCATGCGCTGCGGCATGCCCCGTTTGCTCAAAGCCATCAATGATCGCGGGCTTCCGGCCTGTACCAGCATTAACGCCGGGGTGGTCGAAGCCTATCCTGCCTGTGCCGATGCCATGCTTTCGGCCGGTTGGGAGTTTATCGGACACGGCCTCCATCAAAAGAGCATGCAGGGTGAGGACGGAGAGGAGACGCTGATCCACCGGGCCATAGAGATTCTCACCCGATTTACCGGAAAGCAGATGAGGGGCTGGCTCAGCCCCGGTCTGAAGGAGACCGACGATACCATCGATATTCTGAAAAAGGCGGGCCTCGACTACGTGTGCGACTGGGTGCTCGACGACCTGCCGACCTGGATGACCACCAAGCACGGGCCCATGATCGCCATGCCCTACAACCTTGAAATCAACGACAGCATCATATACGCTATTGAAAAACACAGCTCGCCGGAGATATACCGGCGCCTGGTCGATACGGTGGCAGCATTCGAATCCGAACTGGAGAACCAGCCCCGGGTACTCGCCCTGGGACTTCATCCCCACCTGATGGGGGTCCCCCATCGGATCGGTTACCTGGAAAAAATGCTCGACCTGCTGATGCAGCGTGATGACACGGTTTTTATGACCGGGAGCCAAATTGCCGACTGGTTCGTGAGCGCAGACAAAGGAGATTGACACCATGGAACCACAAATTCTCAAAACCCTTGAAGACCGCCTGAATCCGGCCCATACGGCACTGCTCATTATCGACATGCAGAACGATTTTTGTGTCGATGGGTTTGCCACCAGCAGGGCAGGGCGGCCATTGGACGCTGCCAAATCGATTATTCCGCGATTACAAAAACTACTGGCAGCAGCCCGGGAGGCCGGCGTTCTGGTGTGCCATATCGGCTTCGAGACCCTGCCGGACAACCTGAGCGACTCCGGACCCTGGCTCAGCCAGCGCAGACGGTCGACCTTTGCCAACGATAAAATCGCCATGGCCGGATCAAAGGGTGCAGAGTTTATCGACGCATTGAAACCCCGAAATGGCGAGCCGACCATTGTCAAGCGTCGCTACAGCGGTTTCAAGGGGACCGATCTGGACATGCTGCTTCGTGCCCATGACATTCGAACCGTAGTCCCCACCGGGGTCTCGACTAACGTATGTATCGAAAGCACCCTGCGCGATGCCTTCGAACATAATTTTTACGTCTGTGTACCTGAAAACGGTTGCGCATCCTGGAACATGGACCTGCACGCAGCGACCATGGAGACGGCCAACGCCCGGTTCGGCCTGGTAACAGAGGTTGCTGAAATCATCCGCATATGGCAGGGCAACCCATAACGTCCTGAACACTTCCACAGCATAGGAGATATACCAATGGCCAATATCGCTGAAAATCTGGCATCCTACGGCACCGGGATAAAATATGAAGACATCCCCACAGAAACTGTTCAAAAGGCCAAAGGCCTTCTCATCGATACCCTGGGCTGTGCCATCGGTGCCTATTCCAGTGAACCGTCAAAAATAGCCCGGAAGCTGGCGTGCCGAGTCAAATCCCGCAACATGAAATCGACTGTTTTGGGCAGCGGCAGAAAATCCACCCCGGAGATGGCAACCTTTGCAAACGGCGTCATGATGCGGTTTCTTGATTTTAATGACGGATATACCGGAAAAGGGGTATGCCATCCCAGCGATACCTTCGCTCCGGTTCTGACCTGTGCCGATGCCTGTAAGGCATCGGGGAAAGACGTCATCACGGCTTCGGTTCTGGCGTACGAAGTATTTTGTCGGATTATCGACCAGATCCGGTTTATTCCCTTGGGGTTCGATCAACCCGTTCCCGGGGTGGTTGCCGGTGTCTTGGGGGCATCGAGAATTCTGGGACTCAATGAGGCGCAGATGCTCCAGGCCATAAATATTGCCGTATCCGGCAACATCGCCCTTGCGCAGACACGGGTGGGCAAGGTCTCCATGTGGAAAGGATGCGCCATGGCGGATGCCTCGCGGAATGCCGTGTTTGCCGCCCTCCTGGCCAAGGAGGGGATGAGCGGGCCGGAGCCGATATTCGAAGGAACCCACGGTTTTTTCAAAGGCGTTTCCGGCCCTTTTCAGCTGGAGCCGTTCGGTGGAGGCGGTCGCCCCTTCCGTATTATGAATACCGTCATTAAACGCTATCCATGCGGTCTGTTCGCACAGTCGGCCATCGATGCCGCGCTTCTGTTGCGTTCCAAAATAAGCGGGCCGGAGGAGATCGCGCAAATCAATATCGGCACCTTCACGTTGGGAAAGACCGTCATGGCCGGAGACAAAGAGAAGTGGCAGCCCAAGACCCGGGAAAGTGCCGATCACAGCATGCCCTATGCTGTGGGAGTGGCTTTGATGTACGGTTCGGCAGATGTCGGTCATTTTGACGAATCATACCTTGAGATCCCGGAGTTACTCGATCTTATCGGAAAAATAACCGTGGATGAGACCGAGGAATGCAACAATTTATATCCCGATGCCCTGGGCAACCGTCTGGAGCTTGTCACCCGTTCGGGTGAAAAATTCTCCGAGCTGGTGTCGTATCACCGGGGACATCACAAAAACCCCATGACCGACGAAGAAATCGAACAGAAATTCATATCATTGACAAAAGACCTTCTGTCGCCGGTTCAGACAAAGACGCTTTTTGACAGCGTGTGGAATCTGGAACAGATCGATGACGTCGGCACCCTCATATCGTCGCTTATAATTTAGAGGATACGGATGAGCCAAAAACTGAGAAGCAAGGAATTGAGCCCGGACACCCCCCAGTATTACATGCGCAGGGTTCTTTTTAAATCCATGGGCTATACGGATGCGGATCTTGAAAAACCGCTCGTTGCCGTTGCCAACACATGGAATGAGATACTCCCGGGGTCCTATCATCTTGATCGGGTTGCCGCTGCGGTAAAACGGGGTATCAAAGCGGCCGGAGGGATGGCCACCGTTTTTAACGTACTTGCGCCCTGTGACGGACAGGGGAGCGGAAATACCGGATTCAAATACCTTCTCCCCAGCCGGGACCTGATCGCAGCCTCTGTGGAGATGATGCTCGAGCATGCAAGCTACGATGCCGTCGTGATGATCGGTACCTGCGACAAGGTAGTACCCGGGCTCATCATGGCTGCGGCCCGGTGCAACCTGCCCACGGTGCTTTTTACCGGAGGGTATATGCCGGCCGGTCACTATAAGGGGGATCGGCTGGATATTTCCTCAATCGGTAAGTATTTTGTAAAACATAAGCAGGGTGAAATATCTGATGAGGAACTGCACGAGGTTGAGGGCTGCGTCTGTCCCGGCCCCGGGGCCTGCTGTCTGATGGGGACCGCAAACAGCATGTGCATCGCCTCTGAAGCCCTGGGCCTTTCCCTTCCGGGAAACTCTGCCCTTTGCGCCACCGACAAAGATCTTGAGAAACTTGCAGAGGAAGCCGGCCGAACGGTCATGGCCCAGGTGGCCAAAAACATCCGGGCCCGGGACATCATGACACCGGAAAGTTTTAAAAATGCGGTAAAGGTTTGCAGTGCAACCAGCGGATCCACCAATATGACCCTTCATTTTCCCGCCATTGCCCATGAACTGGAGTATCCGTTTACCCTGGACGATTTTGAGGCGATCAACCGGAAAACGCCCTCTATCATGGAGATTAAACCCTCTGACCCGAGATATCTCATGGAGGATTTTGAGCGCGCCGGGGGTCTGCAGGCGGTTATGAAATCCATGGAGAGCCTGCTCGATACCCGGGTGATGACCGTAAACGGAAAAACCCTTGCAGAAAATTTAGATAATGCCGAGATCAGGGATTCGGACATCATCCGTCCCCTTGACAACCCCAAGGATAAAAACGGCGGCATCGCCATCCTAAAGGGGAATCTGGGCCTGGCCGTGGTCAAGCAGACCGCGGTAAGACCGGAGATGCAGAATCACACGGGCCCAGCCAGGGTTTTTGAACAGGAGGAAGACTGTATCGACGCCCTGTTGGCTGGAGGGGTGGAAAAAGGCGATGTTCTGGTGATCCGTTACGAAGGCCCCAAGGGCGGCCCCGGCATGCGGGAAATGGTTGTGGTGACCTGGCTGATAAAAGATATGGGACTCGACTCCTCCGTTGCCATCATCACCGACGGCAGATTCTCCGGAACCTCGGGCGGACCCTGCATCGGACACATCGTTCCCGAAGCAATGGTGGGCGGCCCCATTGCCCTGCTTCGTGACGGCGATAGGATCGACATAAACATCCCTTCCCGGACCCTGAATGTCGATATCGGCGATGAAGAGATCCGGCAGAGACGGGCGACCTGGAATCCGCCGGAACCGAAGATAACCCGGGGGTATCTTGCCCATTTTGCAAAATACGCCGCAAGCGCCGATAAGGGCGCCTATCTTGAGTAAATCCAGAGAATCGTTTGTGTTTGTGGTTGAAATATCTACTTGTTTATGGCAACCAACCGGGATCAGCGGTTCATTACTTTAAATGCTCAACAGGATACAGTCGTCCAAATGGGATTTTCAACTTTTTCATCCGGCTTCTCAGGGTGTTGGGATTGATTCCCAAGGTGTTTGCGGCCCCATCCCGCCCATAAATCTTTCCTCCGGTTTGATCCAATGCTTTTCTGATATGGCGGGTCATCGCTTCATCCAGAGGAAGTAGCCTTGGATTCGTTTCGAGCAACCCCCGGCGGAGCCCTTTTCCTGCCGGCGCATCGAAATGCTCAAACTGCAACGGTACTTCGGCCATATGGCCACGGCTATGAATCAATTCGCGTTCGATGAGATTTTCCAGCTCCCGGACATTTCCGGGCCAATGATACGCCTTCAGCCGCTCGATCCCTTCGGTTGAGACCGGCGGCGGGGTATGAATTTTGAGTTCCTTTGATTTTCTTCCAACAAAATGATGGACCAGTGCAGGAATATCCTCTTTACGATGCCTCAAAGGAGGAATCATGATGGGGAATATATTCACCCTAAACCACAAGTCTTCTCGAAACTCACCGGTTCGAACCCGTTCTTCAAGATTCCGGTGGGTAGCAACAATGATTCGGGCATCCACCGGTATAGGCCTTGTCCCTCCAACACGTTCGATCTCTTTTTCTTGCAACACCCGTAGGAGCCGCACCTGGGCCTGAGTCGGCAGTTCGGCGATCTCATCGAGAAAAATACTCCCCTTTTCAGCTCGCTCGAAGCGTCCTCTTTTTTGGCTGATTGCCCCGGTAAACGCCCCCCTCTCGTGACCGAAAAGCTCGCTGTCCAGGAGATTGTCCGGGATGGCGCCGCAGTTGACCTTGACAAAGGGGGCATTTTTTCGAGAAGATGAGTAATGAATGGCATTGGCAATCACTTCCTTGCCGACTCCGGTTTCACCCAAAAGCATAACCGGGCTGTTTAGGGGGGCTACCTGACGTACCATTTCCATCACGCCGTTTAGGCCATATTCCGCACCCACTATTTCATCTCCTGAAAAATACCGTAATTCACGATTGAGATCCCGGTTCTCCGCGTCCACCATTTCCTTTAGTTTCAATACTTCCTGATATCGAAGGGCATTGGATACAGCAATGGCGAGTGGCTCGCACAGGAAGGAAATGAGCCTTGCGTGGGTTTCGGTAAATTGCTCCTCTCCTTCTGCTGCAATGCCGAGCGAGCCCAGTTGTTCACCTTCGATCTCCAAAATCATAACCAGATAGGATTGTTTGGAAAATTCGGTGTGGGGTAGCAATAGTCGGGTCACCGGGTCCAGATCGGTCCGATCAATAATTTTAACCATCCGCTCCAGACGATACCCGGACTCGATGCTGTCAATGGCCTCCTTCGACATGGGGGTTGGGGGGAAAGGAGGCTGGCCCCCGTCACGGTTCACTGTAGCCAGATTCCAGACTATCCCCATACCCGGTTCGAATAGGTTCAGATACATCTCTGTAACCGGCATGAAATCCTCTATGTATTGGAGGCATTTCAATAGGGCCTTTTCGATGTCCAGGCTGCTGCAAATCCGTAAGGTTGCCTGTCGGAAAAATTCATTTTTGTTGACTCTCATATGAAACTCACCCTTTTTCCATTCATATCTTAATTGTAAAGAATATACACGATATATAACAATTATCACGATATTTAGCAAATGAAAGCACTATATATCACGAGTTTCCAGGGATAAATTCTATAACCATTTGATATTAAAACGATAAAAATTTTGGCATGCTTTTAGTAATACAATCTGAACACTATTTATCTAAATAACCACGTGGAGACAGGACGGAATGGAACGAATACGTTATCCGGTAAAGGAGCTGATTCTTGGGATCAGTCTGATTCTGTGCATCATATTTTATTTAGGAGGTTGCCGAAGGGAGGAGACGCATGCCGCCCGACTTCCTGAAAAGACACCGGTTATCGTAAAAAGGGTTACGCAGCTTTCCACAAATGACATTGTCTTTGTCAGTGGATCCCTCGAAGCCGATAAAACGGCTCCGCTCAGTTTTCTGGTGCCGGGGAGGGTGGATCGGGTATATGTCGAAGAAGGCGATCACGTAAAGAGGGGACAGCTTCTTGCCTCGGTTGAATCAGACGATTATAGGAGCAATTTGGAGATTGCCGAGGCTGCGCTCCTTAGAGCTATGGATGCCTATACCAGGTATCAGCCGCTTTACAAAGAAGGCGTCTTTGCCGAAAAGAACTTTATCGAATTGAAGACCGTTCTTGCCCAGGCCAAAGCCGGCCGTAATATCGTACGGAAAAAGCTCAAAGACACCAAGCTGCGCACCCCGATTCCGGGTATTGTCGGGGCAAAGAACATCGAGGTCGGGCAGATGATTTCGCCGGAGATTCCGGTCTTTACCATTGTGAAAACCGACACGATCTTTGCTCGCGTATCTGTACCCGAATCCGAAATCGGCAAGATCGTGCTGGGTCTGAAAGCCGAAGTGACGGTTCCGGCCATAGCGGGTGGAGCCGTAAACGGCAATGTCAGCCTGACGGGAGTCATCGCCGACCCGCAGACCAGAACCTTCACGGTTAAAATTGAACTCCCCAATCCGGGCTTCATTCTGCGAACCGGAATGATTGTCCAGGCAAAAATCATCACCGACAAAAAAATCGACATATTGACCCTCCCGGGAAAAGCAATTGTGCGCGATGCGGACGACCTGGCCTATGTTTTCACTGCCGATGCACAGGGGATCAGAGCCCTGCGCCGGCGGGTATTCCCCGGAGCGGTTTACAAAAATGAAATAGAGATCAAGAAGGGATTGGAACCCGGAGATGCCGTGATTGTCGGAGGACAGCACAAACTCACCGATGGCGCATCCATATCTATTGTAGATTCCGGAAAACAAGAAAAGGGTTAGAATGAACCTTGTCGAATCAGCGATCAAGCATCGCCAGATTACTCTGCTGCTGACTATGATTTTTGTGCTTGCAGGCCTCTATTCCCTCAATCACATGCCCAGAAGGGAAGACCCGAAGCTGACGATCCGGCAAGGTCTGGTGATCATGCTCTATCCGGGCGCAAAGGCCATCGAAATGGAAGAGCAGGTGACCAAAAAAGTCGAAGCGCTTTTATTTACATTTAAAGAGGTGGAAAAGAAAAAGACCGAATCGACGACCAAGGACGGCGAAATGATCATCCAGGTGGAATTACAGGACTGGGTAAAAAACTCGGACAAATTTTGGTCAAAAGTTCGCCATGATCTTTACGCATTGAAGAACGGCAGCCTGCCTGCAGGGGTCATCGGGCCGATTATCAATGCCGATTTCGGCGATACCATCGCCCTGCTTATCGCGGTGGCGTCGGATCGTCATAGTTACAAGGAATTGAATGATTACATCGAAATCATCGAAGATGAATTGCGACCCCTTGCGGAAGTATCCAAGCTCAAACGCTACGGCGAGCAACAGGAGCAGATCTATGTTAAAACCGATTCGAAAAAATTGTCCCAGTACGGTGTAAACCAGGGACAGGTGATCGAGGCGCTTCAGTCCATGAACACCATCACTTATGCCGGAGAGATAAAAACCGAGAGTTCGAAAATTCCCATCCATATCAAAAATCTTTATGGCTCTGTGGAGCAGATCCGTAACCAGATCATCTACATTTCACCGAAAGGCGGCATTGTTCGCCTGAAAAATGTAGCCGTCGCGGAGCGCCGATACGAAGAACCGGACGCCTATATCCGGGTAAACGGGCAAAAGACGCTGATGCTGTCCGTAGAAATGCAGGACGGCTTCAATATCGTGGATTTCGGAAAAAAGGTGGATGAACGCCTGGATATCGCCAAACAGAGAATTCCCCCCGATGCCGTCGTTAGAAGGATGGTCGACCAGCCGAAGGTGGTGGATACCAACATCAGACATTTCATGAAGGAATTTGCCATCGCCATCATAGCCGTGATCCTGGTGACCATGGTCCTGCTACCGCTTCGCATCGCCATTGTGGCAGCCCTGGCCATCCCTGCCTCCATCCTGGTGACTTTCGCTTTCCTCGATTTTTTCAATATCGATCTGCAGCAGATGACCCTGGCCGGGCTAATCGTGGTGCTGGGGATGGTGGTGGACAATGCCATTGTGGTGGTCGACGATTATGTGGAGCGGCTTGATCATGGCAGTCCGCCCCGGAGTGCCGCCGTCAGGAGTGCAACGGAACTGTTTGTACCGGTTTTTTCCGCAACCCTTGCGATCATCTGCGCTTTTATTCCGCTGAATCTGATCCTCACCGGTAATGCCGGGGAGTTTCTTTTCACCCTTCCGATCGCTGTGGCGGTTGCGTTGTTGGTATCGCTCCTGGTGGCCGTTCTGATCATACCGCTCTTGTGCTACTTTTTTATCAAGACAGGGATCCATACGGCAGGGGGGGCAAAGAAGACGTTTTCATTTCTGGGCGTCATGCAGAAAGTATACGATGCACTTCTGGCTCTGGCTTTCAAAGCGCCGGCCATTGCCATCCTGCTCGGTATTATTTCCGTCGCCGGAACCGTATGGCTGGCGAGTCAACTTCAGGTCCGCATGTTTCCCATGGTGGAAAGAAACCAGTTCTGCCTGGAGGTTTATATGGACAAGGGCGTCAGACTCCAGGCCACGGACCGTGCGGTCCAGAAACTCGAAACCCTCCTTCGTGGGGATAAACGCGTTGTGGATATCACAAGCTTCGTGGGGACCGCATCCCCCCGTTTCTACATGACCTATGCGCCTCAGTTCCCCGAAACGAACTACGCCCAGATACTCATAGACACCGTCTCCGCCGAAGCAGCCGACGAGATGGTGGTTGAACTGATCCCCGATCTTCATAACTTTCTCCCGGACGGCGAAATTCTGGTCAAGCAGTTGCAGCAGGGGCCGCCGGTCGACGCAGCCATCGAGGTAAGAGCGGTGGGAAACGACTTTCGCGCCATAAAGAAAATCGGCCGGCAGATCATCGACATACTGAAAAGCACCCCGGGGACGAATTTCATCCGGACGACCTTCCAGCAGGATTACTATAATATCAGCGTAAAAGTGAATGAAGAGGTGGCCAATCGTCTCGGATTCACCAGCAAAAGCATTGCCCGGTCCCTGGCCGCCGGTTTCAAAGGCGTTCCGATATCCACGCTATGGGAGGGCGACAATCCGGTGGATATTCTTCTGCGCCTCGATGAAGAAAGCCGGAATGAATTTAACGATATCCATAACATATACCTCATATCACCGATCACCGGGGGCAGGGTGCCGCTACGCCAGGTGGCGGAGCTGGTTCCCGAATGGCAGTCCGGCAGGATTCGGCGTAGGAACGGGGTCCGCACCCTGACGGTGAGAAGCGAAGCGCAGTTGGGCAGGCTGCCCAACGATATCCTGGCTGAGATCCGGCCAAAGGTTGCCGCCATCGACCTGCCCGAGGGCGTCACCATATGCTACGGCGGCGAACTGGAAGACCAGGTTCAGGTGATGGGCCAGCAGATGATCTCCCTGCTGACAAGTCTGGTACTGATCTTTATGGTGCTTCTCTTTCAGTTCAAGGGAATCCGTAAATCAATTCTGATTATGGCCCCTATCCCCATGAGCTGGTTCGGTGCTTTTCTGGGACTGTATATAACGAACAATCCCTTCAGCTTTACGGGATTTCTGGGAATAATCAGTCTCAGCGGCTTGGTAGTAAGAAACGGCATCATTCTCGTGGAATACGCGGACAAGCTGCTTGCAGTGGATGATTCGAAAGACTTTCGTTCGGTGGCCATGGATGCCGGCAAGCGGAGGATGCGGCCGGTCTTTTTAACAGCAATGGCGGCAGCGGTGGGAGTTGTGCCCATGATCATCAGTGGATCTCCGCTCTGGGCGCCGTTGGGTGCCGTTCTATCGGTGGGCCTGGTTTTTGGAATGGTACTAACCCTTTTGATCCTGCCTATTCTATATTGGCTGATCTTGAGGCCCCGAAAAGCATCTAAAGAGCCAAACCGACAAAGGAAGGTAGAGTCGGGGATATACAGCAAAAAAAGGTACTCTTATGAATAAATATTTCAACATTCTGTTACTTTCGCTTTCACTCTACCTTGTACTCTGTAGCCGGGTGGAAAGTGCCGAACCTATGGGCAGCATGCTCAGCCTTTCCCAAGCGGTCCAAATTGCCGTTGAGAATAATTCGGTGGTGAGAGAGGCGGTCGAAAACAAGAAAAGCGCTTTATTTGAGAGCCATAGCGCAAAGGCCGACCGGTTTCCCAAGGTTTCGGTAAACTATTCCTACACAGGGTTGGCAGAAGATCCATTTATCAAAATCGCTGATGGGCCGGAAGCTCAGATCGCTCACTCCAACCAGTACCACTGGGGCGTCACCCTGGTTCAACCGCTGTTTTCAGGATTCGCCCTGTCCACTCGCTATGAAATTACAAAACTGGGTGTCGACATTAAAGATAAGGAAAAGCAACAGGCGATATTGGACGTGACCCAAGGAGCCAAGAACGCCTACTTCAGCATTCTTCTGACCCGAAAATTACTTTTCGTGGCGGATGACACGATCAAATCGCTCCGGTCCCATGCAAGGGATGCCCAGCGATATTACGACAGAGGCGTGATCCGCCTAAACGATCTGCTCCGGGCCAAGGTGGCCCTGTCTAACGCGATCCAGAATCGAGAGAGAATACAAGCCGCCACCAAGATGGCTGTATCCGATCTCAACAGATGGCTGGCCTTCGATATCAACCGGGATACTAGAATTAAAGATATCGAAACGGTATTTCCAAAGGAATACCGGCTGGAAGAGCTGATCCAAATAGGGATGAAAAATCGACCATTGCTGCAAGTCCTCCGTATCTCTCTGGAGGCGTTTGATAAAAAGATTAGACTGGAAAAAAGTGGATATTTTCCAACAGTTGCACTCGTTGGCGGTTATGAGCGGGATGGTGATGACCCGTCGGCCTCGAGCAATGATTTCAGCAATGAGCATAATGCCTTTGTGGCCCTTGCAGCAAGGTGGACGTTTTTCGACAGCTTCAGAACACGGGCCAAGGTGAGCAAGGCCAAATCCGACAAAAGGGCCTTTCTTGAGACGATCCGGAGCACAGAAGATGGGATAAAACTGGAAATAAAAGATGCTTATCTGGACCTCAAGGTTGCTGAAAACAATATCGAAACCTCAAAAGTCTCTCTGACCCAGGCAGAGGAGAACCTGCGGATTACCCGCTTGGGATACAGGCAACAGGCAGTCACATCGACTGAAGTCCTGGATGCTCAAGCCGATCTGACGCTGGCACAGACCAGCTATTACCAGGCCCTCTACGGTTATCTCAACGCATTGGCCAGCCTGGAAAGGTCCATCGGATTTAGGCTGGAAGGCTGATAATGGAGGGAAGCCGGTTTTGAAACTTATGGAAATACTTATAGCCTGGGTAGTGATCATGGCATGGTCGGTTTTTGGAGTCATTTTACTGAACAAATGGATCTGTTATTTGTCCCTGACGGTCAGATAGATCAGAGTTTTTCACCGTTAATTATCGGCAATAATATTTAACCTCGAATAGCATTGAAAATATTTCATTAATGAACAGATGGATAAATGAACCGGGTGCTTGCAGCAGCCATCCTATGGTAGGAGTCATGAAAAACGCTTTAATCGAATTCAAAGATGTTATCAAACGGTTCGGTGACCTGACGGTACTAAATGGGATCGACTTGAAAATCTACGAGAATCAGGTCACCAGCATTATCGGCAAAAGCGGTGCAGGCAAAAGCGTGGTTCTCAAACATATGATCGGATTGCTGAAGCCGGATGCCGGCTGCATTCTCTTTTCAGGAAAACCGATGGATACAATGGGCAAGGGTGAATGGAACCGGCTCCGAGGCGGCATTAGTTATATGTTTCAAAGCAATGCCCTCATCGAATCTCGGAAAGCGATTCATATGGTCAGCAAAGGTAAGACAGATGAAAAAATACTCTCATGAAACGATTGCCGGCATCTTTAAAATATTCTGCGAATTCCACAAACTGATGTTGATCAGTTTTTCTGTTGCCGTATGTGTTTTTTTATTACTCTACGGCACTCTCACGGACCGGATAGACCGACGCCGCCTCTGACAATTGACACCTGGGTCTACTTTGGAGTCCCATTCGTGTGAGCACTCGCACTGATAAAATCAGGTTATAGTATGAAAGAAACAATAATATTTATCATAGGGCTCATGTTTTCAATTCTGTTTGTTTTTCAAATTTGTCACTTTATTAAGGATGAAGGCGATTCACTACACGCGGCGGTAATGAGGGCTGAAAGTAGCATATGCCTCATTCTATGCATCGGTTCTTGGATTCTGTTTATTGTTCAAACCATTCATCCTTAGCACATCTCAGCACACCTCTGTTGGTTTTAACGGCATCTGTTGTTGACTATTATAGCATTATGGGGCGCCGCTATTTCTTTTACTCTTTTTGACCTCTTTAAGAAGGCTGTACGATGATGGTGGTTTGTCTGGATTATTAAAGCTCTTCCAGCCTAGAACTTCAAGATTATTAAAACTGTTTAAAATTTTAAATCTCCTTGCAGAATTTATTTAAATCACATATTTTTTAATAAATTATCTGGGTTTATGCTAAAAATAAGGAATAAAATCGAAATGAATTATCCCCGAATTTGATTAAAGGATGATGCCTTGACTTATCCCTACATGAATAAAGCTGATCATTGTCACCATAAAATTACATCGGAGGCTTCCCCCAATGTTAGTGAACAAGAACCGCTTTCACCTGAAATTTCGCGTTTGCTTTTCGATCGGAGGGATTACGAACTGATCCGTATCGTGAACGATGTGTATTCGAAAGACCGAGATACAGGATATGGCCGGCGACAGTATTACAGCAATTTCCATCCCCAAGGTATCAAGGAACTGGCGGAGTCAAGAAGCCTGCGGATAGCTTACTCAATGGTTCATCTGCTCTCCTCTCTTGAAATTGGCGGTATGGATGATCGTCTCAATGCGCTGGGTTCTCTTCGGGCCGAGGTACTGGATACGGCGGAGGGGCCAATGCCTAAAAACACGGCTCGCGTCCTGATGCAGGTTATAAAGGAGGTTGTGCGTACCCGGGGCAACTATCGCAAACAACTTGAATTGGCGCATGATTTCCGAATCATCTTATCCGGAAAACCCCGATTCGTTCGAAAACAACTCAGGCGATATCATCTTCTGGAGATGCCCGAAGAATGGAATCAGATTACTTTCGATGATCATGTTCATGATGCCAACACCAAAGGGCGAAAGTCCTCGACCCATCTCATTATGGACGCCTGGATTAAGGGGATTCGGCGTCTGAGGGTTATTCACTATAATTTCATTGAGCCGCGATTCGCCGCCGAACTGCTGGAGGCAGCCCGGGTCATGGAAATCGATGTCAGGATCGGAATCGAGTTTTCAACTCGGTTTCGAAACAAATACATCAATCTTATCTGGGTTCCCAGGGGATTTCCGGATTCTCAGGCTTTTCTCTGCTTCCTTGAGGAACCGGCGGTTGTCAAGCTCATGAATGAAGGGCGAAAGGTTTCCGGCTATCAGCAGGCCCACATAATGGACCTGCTCAGGGCATTCAATAAAAACCATATCTCGACAATCAGGAATTCTTACGGCATCAATCTTGAATCTATGGGTGAAGGGGAGTTTCTCGATTTCGTGGGCATCGGGCAAAAATCGAGCCTGCATCTGGAAAAATTCATCCATGAAAAGATACTCTCGGCACTCCGAAAGAAAGCTGATCAACTCCGGGCAACCTATTCAAAAGTCGGGTCGAAAGAGCAGGTGCAGATTGAGAACTGGTTTCAAGAAATGAACCGTATGGACATAGAGGCTTTAGTTGCCGGCTACCTGAAGCATTCCAACAACCCGGACATTTCGGACATCCTGGAACCCAAAGACGGTTCCGAAGTACCATTTTTGCTTAAGCTGTCGCCGCCTGAACTTCTCAATCGCTTGGCTGCCCTCCAATCCGGTTACCGAATTACACTCAACCTCTCCGGTCTTGAAGTCGAAGACGTGTTGGAGCTGATTTACGACTGCAAAGGCATGATTTCGAGATTGGAACTCTTTAATCTGAAAGACTGGGCTGCAGGAAAGACATCTCATATTCCCGACATCAGCCGTCTCCAGGAAGGCATCAACGAGCAGAATCCATTGGCGCTGAAGCGGTTGATATTAGAGATTATCGAGAAGGTAAAAACGAAGAAGCTGTCTGAGAAAAAAACACAAACTGAAAGACTCACCACCATCCTTCACGATATCATGTCGCTCCAGGTCATGTATAAAGGTTCTCCTCTCAAAGCCCGCATCGGCAGTGATTCAACCGGACGATCGTTGAAATCTCACGGGATGGGGCTTGCGGTGGTAGAAACCTTGCCCCGTAATGCACGCAAACAGATAAAACAGGATCTCGGTGTCGGACGTGATATGATTCCCATACAGATCACGGTTCATCGGCGACATACCTATTTTGTCCGTGATGGTACGACCCTATTGTTCCGGATAATACGGCGTCTCTCTGACTCTATACCGGTTTTCTGTTGGTTTTGCTGCATCAGGAAAGAGGATTGGGATATTCAGGGGGATGCCACACGGATGACCCAAGGGAATATCATCACCTTAGGTGGGGCACAAAAAGATATCACCAATGATCTCCATTTAGAGATCTCCAAATCAAATGGCCGGCCCAGAAAGATTCCATGGGCCTATTATAATTCACATTTGAGGAACATTCTGAAGGTGATCATCGGTTTCGTACCCGCATTCGTTACATTTGTCCTTACTAAAGACTGGTGGATTCTCGCCTATTTGGGAGCCTTTATATGGTTTGGCATTACGGGGATTCGAAACGTCCTTCAATCGGTTTTAGGCGGCGGCGGCTTTCGCAGATCTCCTTTGCTCCGGTGGAACGCTTATGTAAACTGGGATCGTATCGCCGATTCGTTGCTTTTTACCGGATTTTCTGTACCGATATTGGATTATTTGGTCAAAACGGTAATTTTGGACCATATGTTCAATATCACCACCGCAACGCATCCCATCATCTTATATTCGATGATTGCGTTGGCCAACGGTATCTATCTCTCAAGTCATAATGCGTTTCGGGGATTGCCCAAAGGTGCGATTTATGGAAATTTCTTTCGCAGTGTTCTGTCTATTCCTATTGCTGTCGCAATTAGCTATGCTGCCGAATCGACGCTTGTAGCCTATGGTGTAATGGGGGCTGCGGGTGAGCTCCAAAAGTGGGCGGCAATAATCTCAAAAACCGCCTCGGATGTTATGGCCGGAATTATCGAGGGGGCAGCTGATCGCTATAATAATATCCAGTTGAGATTTCGTGAATATCGTAAAAAACTATCGGATCTGCTCGATATTTACGCACAGCTTGAGCTTTTATTTCCGGAATCCCGCCCTCTCCAAGTGCTGAATCATCCCCCGGAAATACGCAACAGAGCCAACACCGAAGCTCATGATTTGGAGAGAATTATCTGCATACATGCCCTTGACGCACTCTATTTTTGGATGTATCAGCCACGCGCCCGGAGTGCCTTGCATCAACTCCTAAATTCAATCACTGAGGAGGAACGGCACATATGGGTAACGTCTCAATTTACGCTTCAACATCATCGGGAAATTAGCCAGATGTTTATAGATGGTACCCTTGGACATGATTTTGCGCGTGCGCTCTCCTTTTACCTGTCCCGCTATTCAGAATATTTGGAATCAATGAAGCATTTTGCTTAACACACGACTCGTGTACTTTGATTGAGGCTATGGGCCGGACCAACAATTCATCGCGAGAATTGGTTCGGCGCAAAGGCCTGAGCCTGATAGTGCTCCTGATTCGTAAATCCGACAATCTCGGTGACAAGGAAGCGTAAAGATGTCCTGAAACTTGCTGTACCGTTGATCTGTGGAATCGATGAGATCAAGAATCCGTGAGAATGATCTCTCGATAAAGATCTCACGGCCGTTTTCGGCCCGCCTGATACCGAATCGAACCGGCCGGAGCTCTTCGGGACTCAGTTTGTTGATCATATTCTTTGTGACGAGTATACCGCCGCTCCGTGCAAAATCGGATAATCGACCGGCGTAATTTATCGAATCACCAAGCGCGGTCAGTTCAAGATTCGAAGCCGACTGGATCGTTCCGAAATATTTTTTTCCTTTATTAATACAAATATTTGGATAAAGATTGTTCAGCCAACCCTTGCGTATTTTTCAGTCATAGCTGGTTTTTTTTACCATTTCCCTTATTTCCAGGGCGCAACAGATGGCGTCTGATATGTTATTGGACTCTGGTTTCTTTATGAAATAATACAGCATGCCGTCTCCGGTGTGTTTGCCGTAAATACCGTGGTGTTTGCCGAATAAGCTCGACATGGATTTGCATATCTGATTGATCAGTTCGAGATATTCCACCGGCGGCAGTTCTGCGCTGATTTTAACCGGACCCTGAATAGCCGACATCAGCGATGGAGAGATCCTACAGAGACGGGCGACCTGGAATCCTCCGGAACCGAAGATAACCCGGGGAGGATCGGGATCTTGCTCATTTTGCATATTACGCCGCAAGTGTCGATAAGGGTGCCTATCTTTAGTAAGGAACCGGGGGAGGGGAGAGTCTATTCCGCAATGAATCGGTCTGGCGGAAAACCGGCCTGATGCTGATCCGGATTGGTATACCCGACAATTTCGGTGACCGGAAGTGTAAAGATGTCCTGGAACTTGCTGTACCGTTGATCTGTGGAATCGATGAGATCAAGAATCCGTGAGAATGATCTCTCGATAAAGATCTCACGGCCGTTTTCGGCCCGCCTGATACCGAATCGAACCGGCCGGAGCTCTTCGGGACTCAGTTTGTTGATCATATTCTTTGTGACGAGTATACCGCCGCTCCGTGCAAAATCGGATAATCGACCGGCGTAATTTATCGAATCACCAAGCGCGGTCAGTTCAAGATTCGAAGCCGACTGGATCGTTCCGAAATATTCTTTTCCTTCATTAATTCCGATATTTAAATAAAGATTATTCAGCCAACCCTTGCGCATTTTCCATTCGTAGCTGATTTTTTTTACCATCTCCCTTATTTCCAGGGCGCAACAGATGGCGTCTGATATGTAATTGGACTTTGGTTTCTTTATGAAATAATACAACATACCGTCACCGGCGTGTTTGCCGTAAATACCGTGGTATTTGCCGAATAGGCCCGACAGGGATTTGCAGATCTGATTGATCAGTTCGAAATATTCCACCGGAGGCAGTTCTGCGCTGATTTTAACCGAATCCTGAAGATCTGCCACGAGCACACAGAAAGAAACCAGCGAAGGCATGCGTTGTTTCATCAAATTATCGATGATATCCCCACGCCCGGATAAAAGCTTCATAAAATCAGGATGCGCGCTATCTGCAGGAAAATAAACGAATAGTTCTCCTTCCCGAAAGGTTACGGAGTATATTTCATAGTTTTTTACCGATCCATCCCGCCCCTCAAGGCTGATGCCGGTTTTATTAATCCCTGTTTTGTCAAATGAGGGCTGCTCATCGTATATGCTCTCCAATGTTTTTATCTCGACATCAGAGATTCCGCTATAGATATGCGGTATGTCTCTTCGATTCATTTTTGTCTTGGCAAAGGCCATATGGTAAGCAACCAGTTCCTTCCAGTTGCTGATGTGATCGTGAAATTCCCAGCCGAAGAGAATCTTAAAGAGATTTCTCGATTCCAAACAGTCGATGCCCTGGACGTCCTGTCTGAAAATCTCATCCACTGCCTCACGGTTGATCCACTCTATTTCAAAATTATTGTTTATGAGATAGGCTGCTGAACCGATGCTGTCGAGGGTAAGCTTTACACCTTTATCGGCTTTCCGGCCCAAATCCCCGGATGATGAAGCGTATCCCCGGGGCGGGGCGATGCCTTCACGTTGGTGATTACGGAAGGATTCAAGATTCGCCGGTGCATCCGATAATTTTCTTACGATATCTTTCATGGAATTTCCCTCCCGCTTTAGACGTTTTACCTCATAAACCGTTTCCATGGCCGCTTCAGGAAAATAGCCGATTTTCTTTACCCCATCCATGTTGTCAGGGGATTTTTTGACCACCGGTTTTGGTATTAGTCCTGATTTTATGTAGTTATTTAACGTTGCCCTTGAAATACCAGTCTTTTCAAGTATTTCCTTGCTTGTAACCCAGCTTTTGGTTTCTGTGTCAGGCATTTGAGTTCACGCTGTTTCCATTCGGTATCTGAATGGAAAACCCCAACCCAATGGCATTGAGTTAGGTCCCTTACTTTTTATTAGAAAGTGACAATTTTAAAAAGTTTACTGTCTAAATATAATAAATCTAAGAGTATAGGGTGATTATTTAATCTGTTTAATTTAATATGTCAAGTATAATTATACTGTATAATTCAATATCGGACAAATTTGTTTATTGTGTAATTATATTTGGACAGTTAATGGGCAGGCAGGGCCATTACCTTAACGTCTCTCGGTTCATATCGTTGACGGGCATTTCATAATACGCTTATCTACAAAGCCGTTAGGCCTTTACTGGAGCTTTATAGATAACCGCGTTTCATAATTTTGATTTAGATGATTTTATACCCAGATGGATGACGGCAATGCCGTTGGTAAGAGATCGATAGGTTACCGGGGAAAAGCCGATGTTTTCCAGTACTGCGGACAGTTCACGTGGCAGGGGAAAGAGACGGATCGATTCCGAAAGACAATTATAGGGTTGTCCCGAACCGACCACCAACCTGCCCAGGCAGGGCATCATGTAGAAGGAATAAAAATCGTAGAGGCGTCGGAAAATCGGATTTTTCGGTCTGGAGAATTCGAGGCACATCAGTCTTCCGCCATTTTTTAAGACACGATGCATTTCTTTAAAAGCCTTCTCCATGTGCGTGACATTTCGGATGCCGAAGCTGACCAGGGCCGCATCAAAGAAACCATCCGGAAAGGAAATGGTCTCGGCATCTCCCTGGACAAATCGGATGCGGCCTTCACACGGATGCCCGCGAAGTTTTTCCCTTCCGACTTCCATCATTGCCCGATTGATATCATAGACCGCCACAAGGCCGTTTTTTTTGATTTTTTGTGCCGCCAGAATGGACAGGTCTCCGGTGCCGCCGCATACATCCAGAACGCGGTGGCCGTCACAAAGGTTCAAAAGATTGACGGCGGCCCGTTTCCACTGGTGATGAATCCCGAAACTGAGAATGGTATTCATCAGATCGTATTTGTCGGCGATTCGGTTAAAATGCTGGACTACCCGTTTCGTTTTTTCATCCGGCAAAACCGGCTTAAACCCATAGTAAGCGGTTTTGGATTCTAAAACCTGTTTGTCCAACTGCGCGTGCCGGGTCTCGGTATCGGACCAATTCGATTTTTTTATCACGAAGATCTCCAAATTTCTCTATATTATGCGACAGATTCTTTCTTCACAAATTCCATAGCATAGGGGAGCGTAAAATTCCATACTGCAACCGGACACAACAGAGAAAGGTTAAAGTGGTCCTTGAACTGTATCAGAATTTTGCAGTCATTATTGCCGTAAGCCGAACCGGCTCTCTGCCACTATCCGGATATGCTAAAAATGGCTTGATTCTATTCTGTTTATCGCTTTATGATCACCTCGGTTTGATTTTACTCGTATCCGGTGTCCGGGTATCTATAAAAAACAAGTGGACTCGATAATAGGTCGTTAAGATGATCCGATTCGAGGATGATCAGGGCAGAGGGCACAGAGAATAAAAAGATATGGCTCATTCCCTATGCTCCATGCACTATGCTCTACGCCCAATCATTCAAAGCCGATGGGACACGTGAACTAATATGGACAACCACCTACGGCTATAAGGAGGCTAACGGTATGGGAAGGGGAAAATTTCTAACGGTAATTTGCACGGTAATCGTAATGGTCACATCGCTGACCGGTCTGAGTACCGCAGGAGATACCGTGGACTGCGACATCCAGAACAGAGCATGCACCAAAACCCTTCAATCGGCAACGGTGACCTTTGACATTCAACCCAAACCGGTTAAGGCAATGAAAGACCTTCAGTTTCGGGTGACCCTCTCGGGTATCGACCCGGTGGGAGAACCCACCATCGATCTCGGTATGCCCGGCATGAAAATGGGACCGAACCGGGTGCGGTTGAAGTCTATGGGCGACGGCGTATATGCCGGGACCGGGGTGATTGTCCGATGTCCCAGCGGACGTCGAATATGGTATGCCAGGGTCGCGGTGCCCAAACTGGGACAGGTGGATTTTACGTTTGATGTCATCTACTAAAGCCTTATGCCTTTTATTTCTGTCCACCGGCTTTACCGTCGGTTTTGGCCACTGTATCGGTATGTGCGGCCCCCTTGTGGTGTCGCTTTCCCTGAATATCAAGGGAAAAAGCATCGCCCTTCCTCACCTGCTCTACAATATCGGCCGGGTTTTGACCTATGCCGTTCTCGGCGGCATCATGGGTGCCACAGGCTCCTTTACGGGGATGATTTCTTACATAGCCGAGATTCAGAAAGGGGTAATGATATTTGCGGGGATGCTTATCGTGGCCATGGGGCTGGTTATGAGTGGATGGGTGCCGTCGGTAGGTGTCTTTATGGACAAAACCCCTTTGGGCGGCATCGTTTCCAGAGGGTTTGAAAAAATCTCCAACACCAAATCCACCGCCGCCTATTTCCCCCTGGGCCTTGTTTTGGGGCTTTTGCCATGCGGTCCGGTCTATACCGCACTTATTGCAGCCGCACGCTCCGGGATGGAGGCCGCTAACCCCTATGAAGGAATTTTAGCAGGAGCCGCGCTGATGACCGCTTTCGGGCTTGGAACCGTGCCGGCGCTTTTGCTTGTGGGCAGGCTTACGGGAATGGGGTGGCTGAAATTGAGGGCGAAAATCTATCAACTGGGTGCGGTTCTGATGATCGCAGTTGGGATCTATTTTATTATTCAGGGGATCCGGTATTGAAGTTACCCAAGATCTCTTTCAGTTTCTTTGACAGGGTTTCAAGCCTGAACGGTTTTTGGATAAACCCGTCGCAGCCTCTTTCCATGATCTCTTCTGCCTGCCCATCTAAGGTGTAGCCGCTTGAGAGCAGTATTTTAATACCGGGTTCGATGGCCTTTAATGCCACGAAAGTCTCTTTTCCGCCCATTCCGGGCATAACCATGTCCAGAATGACGATATCGATTTTCTCCGGTGCGTTTTTCAAGCAGGTCACCGCCTCTTTTCCGCTGCCCGCAGTAAAGACCCGATAACCTAATCTTTCCAGTAATTTATCACTGACTTCTAAAACCATTTCTTCATCATCAACAACCAGAATCGTCTCCTTGCCCCCAAAGACCGGTTCGGTGGGATCTGTCTTGGGGTCGATGCGCTCTTCAGAAGCCGGCAGATAGATGCTAAAGGAACTCCCTTCACCCTTTTTGCTCTCTACGGTAATGAAGCCGCCGTGATTCCGGACAATGCCGTATACCGATGCCAAACCGAGACCGGTTCCGCGTCCAAGTTCTTTTGTGGTGAAAAAAGGGTCAAAAATCTTATCCAGAACATCCTCGTCGATACCGACGCCGGTGTCGGTGATCGATATGTTGACAAAGTCTCCGGGTTTGACTTCAAATGATTTTACATACGCTTCATTCAGCCGGGTGTTTCGGGTTTCGATGTACAGTTCCCCGCCCTCGGGCATGGCCTGCCAGCTGTTTACAAATAGATTCAGGAGCACCTGCTCGATCTGGCCCCTATCGAGATCGACTGTCCAGATTTTTTCCTGATACTTCTGATAGATGGCGATCTCTTTTTTGGTACGGCCGAACATATCCGCACTTTTCTGAATCAACAGGTTCAGATCGGTGGGTCGGGATTCGTATTTTCCTCCCATTGCAAAACCGAGGAGTTGCTTGGTGAGGTCTGCCCCGTTTTGAATATACTGTTCGATATTTTTTAAACGATCATAATCGGAATCATAGGGTCCCCTGTTTAAAAGCATCAGGGAGGCATTCCCCTGGATGCCCATGAGAAGATTGTTGAAATCATGTGCGATACCGCCGGCAAGGGTTCCGATCGCTTCCATCTTCTGTGACTGATAGAGCTGTGCCTCCAGGTGTTTACGTTCGGAAATATCGATAAAACTCTCCACTATGTACTGGCGCCCATCCAGGACTACACCGGTTGCGGTTTTTATTACCGGTATCACCTTTCCGGCTGCATTGGCGATCAAACACTCGCCGGTGTACGTATCTATACGGTCGGTAATGGGGCATGACGTCCTGTCATAGGGGCAGATATTGGCGGAGCACAACTGTCCGATAAGTTCTATTTTCGGAATTCCCAGCATTGCGACGGCTGCCGGGTTTGCCTCAACGATACGGTAGGTGGCGGCATCGATGAGGACGATTCCTGCCTGAATGGAATCCAGGATGGTTTTTAGCTTCAGTTCACTCTCTTTTTGGGCTTCTTCGGTTTTTTTTTGTTCACTGATCTCTTCAAAAGCCACCCCCAGGCGCATACCCGACATGGAAAAAGCCCGGACTCGGTAAGCCCCTTGCAGTCGATTGTCTTGATCGTGCAGATATTCGGTTTCAAAAGCCTCCCCTGATCGAGCGGCGTTTATAAACGACCTGGTAATGCCGCTTGCTTCTGCCTGGGGCCAGATCTCGTTGACTCCTTTACCGATCCAATCGGCTACGGTGATGGACGTCAACTGTTCCGCCGACGGGTTGCCGTAAATCAGAATCAGGCGGTCCGGCTCTTCATATTGATAAATAAAAAGACCGGATGGAATGGATTTGACGATATCCGCTGCACTCTGAAAGGCTTCCAGCAATGCTTTTTCCGATTCAAGCGCTTCCACCTGTTTTTGCAGATCTTCGTAAGACGGTTTTGATGCCATTAAGATGAACCATTTCCAAATATGTTAAACTATTCATAATCATTATCATTATTGCTTACCGATGATACCATTTTTTAATAATGATCGAAAGTCATTAAATATCCGGCCACAGGGCAAACGCATTTAGAGTTTTAAATCGAATTTTTTCTCTTTGTGCAAAATCTCAAATAGCAAATCATGATGAACTCGTAAAAAGTTGGGAATTGACCTTTTTTGTCATTCCGGCGAAAGCCGGAATCCAGTAATTTCAATGAGTTCTGGATGACGGTTCAAGCCCGGCATGAAGGTTTTGGGACTTTTTACGAAGCCGTCAGCTTTCGGGTTTCGCCCGATAGTGGGGAAATGGGTGATTTGATGACGATGTTCGCTGTTTGAGCCCTTTAGGACATCTTATATCAGCGTTTTCGTAGGAAGCATTGCGCGGATTTTACCGGGCAGACGATATTTTGGCCAGCCGCAGGGTGTTGCAGATGACGGTCAGACTGCTCAAGACCATGGCCCCCACAGCGATTATCGGCGATAAAAGCCCGCTCATTGCAAGGGGGATACTGATAACATTATAAAACAGGGCGCATAAAAGGTTCTGGCGGACCGTACGGTTGACCCTTTTTGCCATGGACAGATAATCTATGATCTGACCCGGATCCCCTTTCATCAGGGTGATGTCCGCGGTCTCTTTTCCCAAATGACTTCCGGTATAGACCGCCACGGCAAGATCCGATACAAGAAGGGCCGGTGCATCGTTGATGCCGTCTCCGATCATGGCAACGCATTTTCCCTCTTTTTTCAAGCCCTCGATATATGCAGCCTTTTCATGGGGCAGTTTTTCACCCAGGACATGGTCGATGCCGATTGTTTTTCCGACCTGCCGGGTCGTTGCTGCACCGTCTCCGGAGATCAATGCTGTAAAATAGCCGTTATCACTCAATGTGCGTACAACATGCGGGGCATTTTCACAAACCGGATCCCCGAAGGTAAAGACACCGCAGAGCTTCTCGTCGTAGCTCATAAAAACGGCGGAATCCCCATGGTCCAGTCTTTCCGAAGAGAGGAAATCGTTAAGTTTTTCAGTGCCCGAAAGAAAGGATCGTGAACCGATCTTTATCGGTTTGTCTTTATACCGGCCGCAAACACCGTTTTCCATTGCCGCGATTTCGTGGAGAAGCGGGGCAGGGCTCTGTAATAGATTTCGGCTATGTGCCTGTCGCCTGATTTCAGCGGCAATGTAGTGAGGAGATGTTTTTTCAAGCGCTGCAGCCAAAGATAACAATTCGTCTTCTGTGAAGGGGGGGAATGACAAAATCGTGCGAAGGGTCCATTTCCCCTCGGTCATGGTGCCGGTTTTGTCGAATACAAACGCATCGATTCTATCGGCTGCCTCAAATGAAGAAAAATTCCGGACGAGTATACCGTTTTTTCCGGCAACCGATAGGCCCGCCACCCGGGCCAGGGGAATGGCGATACCCAATGCACAGGGACAGGAGATCACCAGCACGGTAACGCCGCGAATCATTGCGGTTTCGCCCGATCCGGTTGCCCACAGCCAGGCAAGGGCCGTTGATGCCGCCAGGATAAAAATGGCCGGCACAAAGTAGTGAAGGATGCCATCGGTTTTGTCCTCCAAAGGGGTCTTATCCCCTAATGCCTTTTCCATCAGCCGGATCATCTGTCCCATGGTGGAATTTTCACCCACCCCTTCGGCCCGGATCCGAAATTGTCCGGAGAGAACAGTGGTGCCGCTTCGAAGCCGATATCCGGATTTTTTGTTGACGGGTGCAGGCTCGCCGGTTAAAGAGGATTCATCGACGGTACCGGTTCCGGACAGGATTCGACCGTCAGCGGCAATGACCTCCCCGGCCTCAACACAGAAGATGTCGTCTTCTTCAAGGCTTTCTGCTGAAACGTAGCGCCCTTCCGGGACAGTGTCCGTGCAGATCATGACTTTTGAGGGCATGAGGGCAAAAAAATCGCCCAGTTCCGACTGAACCTTCTGCTTGGCGTGTCTTTCGAGCATTTTCCCGAGCAGTGTCAGGGTGATCAGCATAGCGGCCGTATCATAATAGAGGTGGATGCTGCCGGAGAAGAGGTTGAAGGTACTGTAGAGAAACGCGCTTGCCGAACCGGCGGCAATCAGTGTTTCCATGCCGAAGGCCGCTGCGGTGACCCCGGATTTTGCCTTTAAAAAAATCCTGGAGCCGCCGTAGCAAAGGACGATACCGGCCATGACAAACAGGGGCCAGGAGAGTTTGTAGATGGTCTCTTTAGAAAAGGTGGTAAAAAATCCGGAATAGAGTGAAAGGGAGAGCATCATCACGTTTACGGTGAGAAAGGCCGACACGGCAAACCGGACGAGTTCTTTTTTATTCTCGACAGATAGCGTCGTTTCATCCGGAAGTGAAGCACGGTATCCCAGCTTCTTGATGACGGCGGTGATGGCTCCCGGGGATGTTTTTATCGGATTGTAGGTACATCGGAGCCGGTCGGTGGAAAAATTACAGGCCCCATCGACAACCCCGTCTGTTTTTTTAAGTGTCTCTTCGATAACCCACGCACAGGCCGGACACCACATATCACCGATGTTCAGGGTCAACGACAGGACCGAGTCTGAAACCGTTGTGCCGGGATCCCTTTGGAGTTGAGGATCTCCTCTGGAATCGGTCCGTTCTTTCAGGTCGTCTTCAGATCGGGGAATAATTCCGATCTCAAGGCATTTTCTATAAAGATCGGTCTCTTTGAAACCGACAGCGCCCTTTATGCTTCCGGAGGTTGCCAGCATCCTAAAAACCTGGCGGCAGCCCATGCAGCAGAATCGGTGAATTGTGCCGGAATCGGTAAAAGAGACCTGGCCGTAGCGGAGCGGAAGACCGCAGAGATCGCAGATATCTTCCCGGGTTTTCATTTTTGTGCGGATCGGCGTACCCCGAGGGATTGAATATAGGCGGCAATCCGCCAGCGGTCGTTTACAGTGATGGTGCTGGCCAGTGCGGGTTGACGGCCTTTGGGAATACCGTAGCTGATTTCATAAAACAGGGCGCCGGCGCTTTTCTTTTGAACCCCTTGGCTTCGAAGGTCGGTGGGCAGTGGAGAGAAGCTCTGACCCACGGTGCCGTTTCCATCGTAATATTTTCCGTGACACTGGGCGCAGTAGGTGAAATATCCTGTTTTGCCGCCTGCGATGACTTCCGGCCGATTCACGGGAAACGGAGGGGTCAGCCGATCCGGGTCGGAGGCCCGGTATGTCATCTCACCCCCTTTATACGGAACAACACCGGCTTCCATAACCGGAAGCGGTTGCTCGTGCGGTCTGACGGCGGGTGTTTCCCGCATACGGCCGTAGGGAAAGTCATTGTCGTAAGCGATAAAGACGTGAAATGCAATGGCCCCGATGACGGTGAACAGTACAAGACCGAGTATCGTCTTTTTCATCTACTCCCCCTTTTCCCCGCGGACATGCTGCGGGTAGGGCAACAGTCGGTATATCGCATAGGGTGATTCCCCCGGAACATCCTTAACCGGCCGGTAGTCCCAGGAGGGTTGGCCGTTGTCGCCGACAACATAGAACGCAAACATCCCCTGGACCAGAACCATAAGTATACAGAACAGGATCGTTATCCAGGTCTTTACCTCATATTCTTTGGGTTCGGCAGTTTCCATATTATATTTTTACCCCCAATGTACCGGTTTCCCAAATATAGAAAAAAGCCCAGAGGGCCGTACCGACGATGATCAGTGTCATTAGAAGCGGAAACGGGGCTTCCCGATCCTCGATATCATCCGGATAGCGATGGTAGATTGTTTTTTTTCGAGCTTCCGAATCCTTGCTGTAAAAATGACTGAAACCGAGCCCGACCCAAAAGACGGTGATAAATATCAGTGTCGGAAAGATATAGGCGACGACATGCTGAAAATTTAACAACGTGTAAAACCGCATGGCGGATTCTCCTATGATCCGAAAAATATTGCGAAAATAAGCACCGCGGCACTGGCGCAGAGGCCGGCCGCCGCAAGAAAAAAGAGTCCATAGATTTCAACACGGCTGAATTTCGACACCTTCTCCATACCGCTCTCAACCTCAGGTTCCAGGGGAAGAAATCGGGCCCGCTGCTGATCTTTAAACTGTCCGTTTCGCAGGGCCCAGAAAAAAACCAGCAGGCTGACGATAAAACCGGCGATCATATAGGTGATGAAATAAGGGTAATACATATCACTGACAAATTCCAAATAGCATTTTGTGTTTTATAGTTCCCAATCAAAGAAGTGCCTAAAATTAAAAGTGCCTAAAATGCCTAAAGTTAAGGATGATAATCATTTTATATAAAAAGATAGAGCAACGCGATACATTAACTTTAGGCACTTCAAACTTTAGTTCACTTCAAACTTTTCCCCGGGTCAGGGCTCATAAGCGGCATCGATGCCGCGCGGTTCGGTGTTCGCGTCGGTCTGATTGATAAAATAGACGGCGACATAATTTCCCACATCCCAGATCTTCTCAGACTCAAGCTCCCGTTTGAAATAGGGCATGGCCGTGCCGGTAATGCCGTTCATGATCTGGTAATAGAGGATGCCGCCTGAGATTTCACGGTTTTTTAAAATCGTAAAGTTAAGCGGCGGTGGATATATCCAGGGCTGGGCCGGTCCCATCCCGTCTCCGATGGGTCCGTGGCAGCCGAAACAAAAGTCCTGATAAATCTTGTGTCCCCTGGCAAGTCCCGCTTTGGTGGTGGGATACGGGTTCGGAATATCCCGCCATCCCCGGGGGATATTTCTATTTAACCAGGCCACGTTGGCGTCTGGTCCGGCTTCATAGGCTGTAATGGCTTTCGGCTTCCAGTACCGTTGCCGTTCCATACGCCGGTCTGCATCCTTAAAGCCGAGGCTCTGGGTGTAACGTGTCAGGTTTTTGATATCATCCGTGCCCAGGTAGGCAAATGCCGGCATAATGGAAAGCGGGCGGGTGTACCTGGGGTTTACAAAATGGGCGTGATGCCAGTCGTCCGGATGCTCCCCGCCTTCCTGGGAAAGATCGGGTCCGGTCCGTGCCGAACCCAGGAGGATGGGTCGGTCCTGGACATAGTCTCCGGATTCTGCGATCCGTTCGGCACCCAGGCCCCAGTCGATGCTGCGGATGGATTGACTATGACAGTATACGCACCCGTTTGCGATGTAGATCTTGCGACCGGTCGCCTCTTCTGCGGATCTGAATCGGAAGCTCTCCGAAGGTGCCTCGCTCCGGGTCATATACGGTATCATCACCGCCACAAAGACCACCGCCGCCAGAATCAGGATGCTTCCGATTACGACTGCTCTAAATGTCATCTTCATGACGTTTCTCCGGGGTGGTAAAACAGGGTTCTGACGATGTTATAAAAACCGATCACAGCGGCTGAAAAGACCATGAGCCCCAAGGATGCCCGGACCACGTAGTAGACATGGATTTCAGGCAGAATCCTGTAGATCACCTCCCCGTTTAACCAGGCGTTTCCCTGAATGAGACCGGCAATGGTGAGTACCACGGTGAAACCGATCATACCGATCAAGACCAGCCAGTACTGAAGATCTGCGAGCAATCGGCTGTAGAGGGGCTTACCGGTCACCTTCGGCAGGATATAGTAAATCCCGCCCAGGGCGATCATGCCGGCAAACCCCAGCACACCGATATGCGCATGCCCCACCACCCAGTTGTTATAATGGGTGACCCGCTGGACCTGGGGAAGCGACATCATGGAGCCCTGGATGCTGACAAAAAAATACATGATGGTGCCGGTAAAGACAAACTTGCTGCCGATGTCCGCATGGATTTCCCCAAGCTTTCCCTTGGCCGTGTACCAGATGTTGACAAGGAAGGCCATGACCGGAATCACCATGGCCACGCTGTCGACAATGGCGATGACTTTCAACCAGGTGGGCACCGGCACCTGGAGCAGATGGTGGGTCCCGATGTGTGTATAGACTACGAGCAGCGACCAGAAACCGATGAGCGACAGGGTGTGGCTGTATAGTGGGGCTTTACATGTTCTGGGGATCACGTAGTAGGTGACCCCGGCAGATAACGGGGTTAGGAGCAGACCGAATACATTATGGCCGTAAAACCACAAAAGGATTGCATCCGGGATTCCGCGTATGGCGCCGGTATCCGGTTGCCAGATGACGTTTCCCAGGGAATAGGTGATACCGGTCAAAACCACGGCAGCACAGACATACCAGACAGAGACGTAAAGGATCGGCTCCTGCCTCCGGCGGATGGTCATGGCCAGATTGATAAAGACCAGCCCGAAAGCCAGGACGATGCAGATATCGATGGGCCAGATCATTTCTGCATACTCGCGACCCTGGGTGTAGCCCATGGACAGACTCACGACGATGGCCACAAGGGTGGCATTCCAGGCCGCCACCGTTAAAATCCCCAGTTTTTCGCTGAAAAGAGGGGTTCGAAGCAGACGGGGGACATAATAGAAGGCAGCGGCAAGAAGCCCCGGTGTTACAAAACCGAACAGCACGATATTGATGTGAATCGGCCGGATTCTTCCAAAAACCAGCCACCCGACATTTTCCAGCAGATCCGGTGCGATGAGCTCAGTTGCCCCCAAAAGACCCATAAAGGCGCCCACGATCATCCAGAATGCCGAGGTGATACAAAACCCTTTTGCGGTTTCATATCTCTGGGTCACCGGCATTGTCGGGTGTGTTGACAAAATGGTTTCTCCTTTAGCTATGACACGCCAGCCAACATCCGAGGTTGGCATTCTTTATCTCGTGACAGTTGATGCAAAACCCCATTTTAAAATAGACGCCTTTTATCCGGTCCATGGTTTCCACCCGGCCGTGGCATTTACTGCATTCAACCTCGCTGTTTATGTGGCGCTGGTGATTAAACAGGACATGCTCGGCCAGGTAATTGACCTTCCGCCACGGCGTGGGGGTTTTGGTATCAAAATATTGATGCTCTTTTTGAATCCAGGGGTGCCCGGCAATGATATACTTATGGCAATGAAGGCATTTTTCAACCGGCGGCAGCCCGGGGTGGTTGGAACGATCCACATAGGGGTGGCAGTATCGGCACTGGATGTCCTTTATCCCCGCATGCACCCGGTGGCTGAACGGAATGGGTTGTTCCGGGCCGATGCCGGTTGCCGGCGGCATGTAAAAATAATAGAGAAAAAGAACCACCGGCAGCAGACAGCCGCAGAAGAGTAGTATCCGCCGTTTATTGGTTGAAGAGATCATGGATTCCGTGTGTCCGATGGGTCAGGATCCGGTCGTCCCAGCTCCGGGAAAAGGTTGATGAAAAAAGTAACGGCAAATGCCATCAGCCCCATGAAACCGAGTGTTATCAGCAGGTCCGAAAATCCCAGGGGCAGGGCATGGGCGGCTTTATTCAGGGCGGGTCCCAGCAGCAGCAGGTGCTCGAGCCAGATGCCGATGATAACCAGACCGCTTATCACCATCATGGCGACCGGTTTTGTTTTTATGTTTTTATTGAGTAATATAAAAAAGGGTATGACAAAAGAGACGATAAAAACCGTCCAGGCCAGAACGTTCCAGGGGGCGATCATGGTCCGTTCAATCACATAGCCGGTCTCCTCGGGGATATTCCCGTACCAGATCACCACAAACTGACAGTAGAAAAAATCTGCCCACACAAGACAGAATGCAAAAAAGAGCTTGCCGAGGTCATGAAAATGTGCCGGTTTCAGGCCCGAACGGTTTCCCTGGCGCATATAACTGATGGATGCAAGGATGATCAGAGCCCCGAGGCCGATATAAAATGCCTTTACGAAATGGTATGCGCCGAAAAGCGTGGAGTACCAGTGCGGATCCATGCTCATGACCAGATCATAGCCGATCAGAGACAGAACAACGGCAAAGGCCATAATGTAGAGGATGGCAAAAACCGTCATCCGTTTTTGGAACGGTTCGGCATCCGAGGGTCGGATTGCAAACCACTGACGGAACCGTCCGGGGCTGGCAGCTCCTTTCTTTGCCGGTTTAAGTTTCAGTGCCAGGGCATGATACAGGTAGGCGAAACCGATGCCGTAGAGGATCAAAAGCCCAAGGACGTCTCTTGAAAAGAGAAACGGCAGGTTCAGCCACACCTCTTTGCCGTGAAGATCGTGGTGGAGCCAGGGAAACAGATGGTTTTTTCCCAGAAAAAGGATCAAAAACAGCCCAAAGGATATGGGGAAAAAGGCGCCGAACGATTCCGAGAGGCCTGAAAGGGGACGGCTCCACCGTGCTTTTGTGGTGTGCATGACCGTTGAAAAAAGAAGCCCCCCCTGGGCCACCCCGGACCAGAGAAGAAAATTGATCAGGTATGCCTGCCAGGCCCTTTCCGGGTGTTTTCCGGTCAATCCGAAGATAAAGGCGGCTAATCCGATGGCGATGAGCAGGGTAAAGACAATGACAACCGGTTTTTTCATCGGTATTGCAGCGCTGTTTGGATCCCATGCCATATCAATCAAATATCCTGATCTCTGCGCCTTTTTGTTTAAAAAAGTCGATCAATTTTTCCTGTTCCCCGGCCGGGCAGGCGGCCAGGATGCCGAAATGGCTGCCCGAGCATCTGGGGTCGTAGGTCTCAGGCAGCTTAAACCGAGGCAGCCGTGTCTGGGTCAACATGCCCACGACATTCCCGAATACGGAAAAAAGGATTGTGAATTCAAACCCGACGATAAAAAATGGAACAAACGCCCGAATCGGTTTACCGCTGACGATGAGAATCCACTGATCGGCGGTGAATACGGCCAGTGCAAACCCGGTAAAAAACCCCAGGATGCCGCCGATGAGGGTGAAATATCCCACCCGGCTCTTTTTCAGATTCAGCGCATCGGTGACCTTATGACCGGGAATGGGGCCGTGGACACGTAGAAGGTTAAATGTCGACGCCTTCAACGCTGCAATGGTTTCTGCAGCCCGTGCCTCATCCGTAAAGAGGCCCATGATGTGATGCTTAGTGCCCATGTGCATCTTTCCCGGTGGCGGCTTCTTTTATCTCCGTCATTGAAACAGACGGCATGTGTTTTACAAACAGCAGGTACAGGAAAAAGAACAGGCAGAAACTGCCGAGCATGATCCCGAACTCGATAAGGGTCGGCGCATAGAGGCCCCAGGCATGGGGCATAAACCCGTGTGCGACGCTTCCGATGATAATGACAAATCGCTCGAACCACATGCCGATGTTGACAAATATCGATATACAGAAAAGCCACCCGATGGTGCGGCGGATTTTTTTTATGAAAAAAAGGAGCGGTACCAAAGCGTTGCAGACCATCATGATCCAAAATCCGAACCCATATTCCCCCACAGCCCGCCAGCGGAAGGTCTCCTGCTCCACGATATTGTGGCTGTAGGCGGCGATAAAAAACTCCGTACTGTAGGCAAAGCCTACGATCAGACCGGTAAATATAATGGTTTTGGCAACGTTTTCCAGAACATCCAGGGTGATGATCCGTTCATAATGAAAGATTTTTCGAAGCGGAATCATCAGGGTGATCACCATGGCAAGCCCCGAATGAATGGCGCCCGCAACAAAATAAGGGGCGAATATGGTGGTGTGCCAGCCCGGGACGACCCCCAGGGCAAAATCCCAGGAGACCACGCTGTGGACAGAGATAACCAGAGGCGTTGCCAGGGCCGCAAAGAAAAGATAGGCACGGCCGTAATGCCGCCACTGCTCGAAATCACCGGTCCAGCCCAAAGAAAGAACCGTAAAAATTTTTTTACGGACACCCACGGCCCTGTCCCGAATGGTCGCCAGATCCGGCAGCATGCCTGTGTACCAGAAAAGAGAACTGACCATGAGATAGGTGCTGATGGCCACCACATCGAATACCAGCGGAGACTGAAAGTTCGGCCACAAATTGCGCTGGTTCGGGTACGGCAGCATGTAATAGACAACCCAGACACGCCCCAGGTGGATAAAGGGGAAGAGCCCGGCAATACAGACGGCAAATACGGTCATGGTTTCCGCAGCACGGGCGATGGGGTTTCGCCATCCGGCCCGGAAAAGATGGAGAATGGCGGATATGAGGGTTCCTGAGTGAGCAATACCGACCCAGAATACGAAGTTGATGAGATAGGTCCCCCATGCCACCGGTATGTTCTGGCCGGCCACACCGATACCGACAAAAATCTGATATACCCAGCAGGCCGCCCCGATGAGCACGCCGCCGAAAAGTGCGGCAAGCACCACCCAGTAGGTCCGGCCCGGCGGCTCCAGGGTATCCAGAACGGTCTGGTCGATTTGGGAGTATGATAAGCGATCAGCCATATTTGTTCTTCTGTTCAATTAACCGCAGACACACGCGGACGTTCGCAGACAAATCTCCGGGCGGCCTGCCCGAAGATTACGCGTCATGCCCTTCGGGCAAATTTAATACGAGTCTTTTGATTTGAGCCTTTTGATGATGAAAATTCACCAATAATCCCACTTTAATGCCGGTAGCTTTCAAATAGTTCAACAACTGTGCTTCGTGTATTTTCTCTATTGTTTTGACCGTCTTGAGTTCAATAACGACCTTGTTTTCAACAAAAATATCCGCGAAATACTCTCCGACAATATTCTGTTTATAAATTACTTTAATCGGAACCTGGGTTTCGGCAGTGAGCCCTCGTTGCTTTAGCTCAAACAATAAGGCATTTTCGTATATCTTCTCAAGAAATCCAGAGCCCAGGATTTTATTAACTTCAAAAACAGCCCCATTTATCGCATACGTTATATCGTTAATTTCCAATCAATTTGCCTCAAACTCTGCCGAAGGCAGCGTATGTTTTTAATCGTCTGCGTAATTCTGCGTGTGTCTGCGGTTAATAAAAAATCAGATCTCCTGAATGACCTTTTTTAAATAGATCACCGCAGGTTTTGTATTTAAATATCCCATAACCTGATACGCCCGGGGATCATCGGCCAGCCTGCGGACCCGGCTTTTTTTGTCCATAAGATTCCCGAAGACAAGGGCCCCGGTGGGGCATGTCTGCACACATGCCGGGGTCACCTCTCCGTCGCGGATCTTCCGTTTTTCGTTTTTGGCAACGGTATGGGAGGTTTTGATCCGCTGGATGCAGAATGAACATTTCTCCATGACCCCTTTGCTGCGGACCGTGACATCCGGGTTCAGCTGCATTTGAAGCGGTTTCGGCCACCTCCAGGTGTACCAGTTGAATCGGCGTACCTTGTAGGGACAGTTCTGTGAACAGAACCGGGTTCCGATACAGCGGTTGTATATCTGGTTGTTGATGCCCTCCTTGCTGTGATGGGGTGCATATACCGGGCATACCGATTCGCAGGGTGCATTGTCGCAATGCTGACAGAGCATGGGTAAAAACATGATATCTTCCATCCGGTCCGGATGGTGATAGCGCTCGACACTTAGCCATGCCATTTCCCGGCCCTCCTGAATCCGATCTACGCCCGCCACGCCGAGGTTGTTTTCAGCATAACAGGCCGCGGCACAGGCACTGCACCCGATGCAACGATCCAGATCAACGATCATGGACCACCGATAATCGATGTGTTCATGGGGCGGATAGAAATCCCTTTTTTCATCATATCCTTCAGGAAGCGGCAGGGTCATGGGGAAATCATCCATACCGACCCCCGGTTTCTTATGGCCGTTTCCTATTTTTGCCTGTTTTATATCGACGGTCAGGGCAATTTTCCGCCCGTGCTGGACACGGCTCCCGCTGGTTGAGGCAAGGGTGACGGCGCTACCCACAGCGGTTATTGAGACATCTCCTACTGAAAACTGCGGGCTTCCGGATACCGCATCCGGTTTACGCGGCACCAGGGTTAACGGATTTGCACCGACTCCCTTGGCATAGCGTCCGAATGCATGATGCCCCTGCCCGATCTCCATGACGGCAACCCCCGGAAGAACGCCCTCGTATTCATAAACCGGTGCTTCTATGCGGCCGTATTTCGATTCCAGGCGCACCCGATCCCCTTGGGCAAGGTTTTTTTGTTTCAGCGTTTTCGGATGTATCAATACCGGGGTCTGCCAGGCGACCTTGGTGATCGGATTCGGAATTTCAGAAAGCCAGGGCCTGTTTGCTGTTCTGCCGTCAAGGTACCGGATGGAAGGGGTTGCGATAAATACGGATTCCGGAACAACCGGATTCGATGATCTTTGAAACACTTCGGCAGCGATGCTTGCCGGTTTTGGCACGGGCATTTTTTCCGGAAGGGTATCAGAAATGAACCGCCCGCCATCTGCCAGGGTTTTTATCCACTGCCTTTTGTCTGCGATACCGGTGTTTGAAAAGAGTTGCCGGATGAGAAAGCGTTTGTAGTTTTTCTCCGGCGGCATGTCTTCAAAAGCCGTTTGAAGAAAGATATCTCCGAGATTCGGCGCTTCGGTCAAAGCCCCCATGGCCGGCTGCAGGGTGGATACGGTGCCTCGGTGGCCGTCGTATTCATCCCAGGACTCCAGGGGGAGACGGGCGGGGAATATAAGGTCTGAAAGCCGGGTGGTCTCGTCTATGAAATTGCTGAAGCTGATCACAAAGGTCGAAGGGGCTGCAATGGCGTCATCGATAGCGGAAACCGTTCCAAGTGAATAGACCGGATTGACATTGTTTAACAGCAACACAGAAGGTGGATCTGTTTTGAGTTTTTCCAGAGCGCTGAGTACCGTTGCCCTGTCTGCAGCTGTTTCGACCCGGTGCCGGTTCTGAAAGTCAATAAGCGACAGGGAAGGATCCATGACCAGATTTAAAATATTTACCGCAACATTGGTCTGAAATCCGTTGGGACCGGTGGTGCCGGTGCCGGTGCCGATAATCAGCGGGGCCTTTGCGGAAAGGAGCCGGGATACCAGGGCATCGTAAAGGGGTGCGGATATGCCGGATGCTTTAACTACCGTTTCCCTATCATAGGGCGATGCAATTTTTGTGATGGATTCCCGAAACGGATCCGGGAGTCGACGCCCCTTTCCGTTTCGAAGTGCCTCTTTTAAAGCACCCAGCACGATTGCATATTCACCGCCGGGATAACACGGCATCCATCGGTCTGCATTGGCGCCGGTCAGTGTCTGGTAGGGGCCGACATGGAAATACAGCCCCTTTTCCCCGTGCCGGTATGCATGCATGGTCTTAAATTTCCAGGCATACTCTACCGGAGACAGCCATGTTTCTAAAAAGTCCGCACCGAATGATACCAGAAGATCCGCCCTGTCCATTCGGTAGGATGGCAGCCCTTGGGTACCAAAAACCGTGTGATTCGCTTTTTTGAGCGATTCGTAGGCATACGGTTCAAAAAGCAGGGGGCCGTCCGAACGCCAGTTTTTCATGGACTGTTTCAGCAGCGTCAGGAGGCTGTCGCCGATGACCTCGGAGAGCATATGAACCCGGTTGATCCCCTGCTCGGCAGCCTCTTTTGTCTTGCCCCTTAGGATCGTCTCTGCCTGGCGAAAAGAGATCGGTTGCCACCGGTTGTTCTCCCTGATCATGGGGGAACGGATCCGATCCGGATTGTATATTCCCTGAATGGCGGCTTGGCCGCGCATGCAAAGGTTGCCGCGGTTGACCGGATGGCTCGGGTTCCCTTCCAGTTTGACAATGCGGCCCTCTCTGTTTTTGGCGAGGGTTCCACAACCGGCAGGGCATTCCCGGCAGGTCGAGGCATAATAGGCCGCCTTTCCGGTGACCATATCATCCGGAGCCTCCACCAGTGTATATAGTGTTTTTTCAGGCTCTGCAGTGCAGGCGGCAGCCATGGAGACGCTGCCGATACCCGCAATTTTTAGAAAAGCGCGCCGATTCAGATTCATGGATAGGTGCGAAGCTCCATTGTGAAGCGGTCCTGGTTAGGAATTTAAGGCTATAGTATAGAAAAGCAGGGCGTGACTGTCAACATGGTATGCTATGTATGGTATGCTATGTATTTAAAACCGGTATTGCAGGGCGACCGTAAAGCCCTTGTTTCGGCGGATCGAAGAGAGCTGCAGGCGTGTGTTCTGCTTGAGGTTATCGATAAAATTTTGCCTCTTCCGCCGATTGAATTTGTGAGCGCTGCTGGTCGCCCCGTAAATATTTGCCGAGTAAAACCCGAGTTCGACAAATGCAAGGATGCCCCCCAGTGCCGGGTTGTCGTTTTTGAAGGCGGCAATGCTGGCAGCGATCATGGCGCCGTTTACGAGAAACGACACCAGAGCGTCTCTGGGTCGCTCACAATACAGGTACCCCAGCCCGGGTACAAGGGAAAGGGTGCCGGCGAGAAATGGGTTTTTTCGCTCTATCAGCGGTTCCTTTTCTATTTCGGCAAACACGTTTTCGATAGAGAATTTTGTCCTGCTTGCCGGGCTGATCCTGTTGAAATATAAGGTCGCCTTGTCAAAGGCGCCTGTGTCGATATAGATCCAGCCGATTCGATAGTTTGCTTCGTCTTTGATATCCGGGTCTTTGTTTTTCAGGGCGATGAGATGTTCGATGTTCGATACCGCTGCATCGGACTGGCCAAGTGCCACATGACTATCGCTGATTAGCCAGAACGACTTTATCAGAAGTTCATGGCCGGGAGAGTCGTTGATGAGTGCTTTAAACGTTTCGATGGCCCGCTGAAAATCGTCGCTTCGTTTATATGCCTGGCCGATGCGGAATCGGGCAGTTTGGGCGCGATGGTTGTTGGGGAAAAAGTAGAGAAACCGGCGATATTCATCGATGGCCTGGGTATACGCACTCCGCTTAAAATAGGCTTCGGCAAATTGAAACTGTTCCTCCGAGTTGATGGTAAGGGTCTTTGCGGCAGTGCATTTTAACTGGAAGTGAGGGATTAGTAAAAAAAGGATCATACCCAGGGCAAGAAAGAGACGCCGGTGCCGGAGAAGCGGATATCGGCTCATTTGAAAAGAACCGGCCATATGCCTTTTACACGATAAGATCTTATTTTATTCCTTTTGTTCGAGAGCGCTGATGTAAGATGTCCTAAAGGGCTCAAACAGCGCACATCGTCATCAAATCACCCATTTCCCTACTATCGGGCGAAACCAACAAGTTGAGATCTTAGGATTAACGCTCTATACCATAACTTTTACCGACAGGCAAAATCCAATTTGAGTTGAGCGGTTCAGGGTTCAGAGGTTCAGCGTTCAAAGGTTCAAAAGTTTAAAGGTTCAGAGGTTGGTGGCATCATTGTATCCACCGGATTCAATATTGTTTAAAAACAATCGCGGAGCGATTAACCCTGAACGCTGAACCCTAAACCCTGAACGCTGAATGCTGAACCCTGAACGCTGAACCCTATTTTAATCGCATCCGGCAGTTTATTTTGAGCCGCTCAAGAGACATGCGGATCGCATCCCTGGGGGCGGCAGGGGTATTTAAATAGTCGCTGAAAAAGGTGTGGACCGTATCCGCCTTGTCCATTCCGCACATGGGGATAATGCCCGTAATCACACGTTCGTAGAGCAGCGGGTGAAAACTTTCAAGGGTCTTCCGCTCTGAAAGATACCAGTCCCACAGAAATGAACCGGTACAGGGGTTTGCAGCCGCCGATAAGATGGGGATGAATTTATTCCGATCCGGTACGGTACCCAGTGTAAAGCGAAGCGTTTTTTCAAGAGTCTTTTTTTTCTGAAAACAACCCATTGCGGTTAAGATGTTGATCCGATCATGCTCGCTGTGGGATCGGAGAAAGCGGTTCTCGAACCACCCGTAGGCCTCTCCGTTTTCTATCCATGCGCCCGCCTGCATCACACCTTTCTGAATGTCTGGATGAACACGTTCTCCCTGCATGAGCAATCGAAACTTTTCTTTGGCAAAAGATTCTGCCCCGGCCGAACCGTACACCACGGCATACCAGAGGAGGCGGTCTCTGAGCAGTGAAATGGTGTGGGGATCATCATCCGATGGTTCACAGCCGATATCGGTGAGGATTCTTTCGGCAAACATTTTTCCCATGGACAAGATCCGGGGCCGATCTTCCGGAGCCAGGATCCGATAAAAGTAAAACAGGTGATCGGTTATGCTGCTCAAGGGTAAATAGGCATCTTCTGCCCGGTAATGTTCCAGAAACTCCAAATATCGATCCAGTTTTTGATCGCCGCCTTTTACCAGGGCGAAAAGATCGTTTTCAACACCCCAGCGATCTTCCGGGGCAAGGGTCTTGTCGGATATGTAGCCCCCAAGACAATCGAGGTTGTCGTCATCTGAATATTTTGTCCGGAAAAAACCGGTGCGGCCGTAATTGATCGCATAGGCCGCGGCATCCGACCCGATGGGGATCCGGTCGGATTTTTTATCCAGAATGGCATGGACGGTCTTTTCCTCGCCGGAGCGGTCAAATACCCGGATCCGTACCGGCACAATCCAGTTCTGATCAAAAGAATCATCAAGGAAGGTAAACCGCTTCTGGGTAAGGATTACGTCTGTCCCGTCTCTTTCTGCCTCGATGACCGGAAATCCCGGCTGTTCAATCCAGCTTTTCACCATCCGTGTTAACGGCTTTTCGGATACGGCCTCAAACGCCTCCCAGAGGTGATGGCTGGCCGCACACCCATAGGCGTGTTTTTTAAGGAAATGACGAAGCCCTTTTCTAAAGAGTTCATCGCCGATATAACCGTGGATCTGCCGCAGGAGGCTGCCCCCTTTGTTGTATATGATGGGGGCGGTGGCCGCATTGATGGCCACGTGGTCTCCGGCCGGAATTTCAATGCTGAATGTCTCTTTCAGCGCGTCCCGTTCCAGGGCAGGGTCCGCAGTGGTGTACAGAAACTGGTGCCAGGTGTCCCACTCCGGATAATGGTGATCCACCACCCCGTAGCCGAAATAGGTGGCAAAGCTTTCGTTTAACCAGAGATATTTCCAGTCGGATGGGGTTACGAGATTGCCGAACCACTGGTGTACGATTTCATGGGCCGTAACCTCGCAGATCCTCTCCTCCCCGGCCTTTGAGGTGGTCTCGGGGTAGTGGAGCAGCAGATTTTCTCTAAATGTTATGGCGCCCCAGTTTTCCATGGCCCCGAATGCAAAATCCGGCACCGCAATGAGATCCATCTTTCGAAGGGGATACGGGATGTCAAAATAGTCTTCGCAGAACCGGAGGGCTTTTCTGCCGAATTCGAGACCGAACCGGGTGTAAGGCTCACGTCCGGGGAGGCTTACGATGCGGACCCGGGGGTCCTCCGGGTCTTCCATGATACGGAATTCCCCGACTCCGAAAAAGACAAGATAGGTCGACATCTTGGGTGTCTGTTGAAAACGGATGCGCTGTTTTCCGTTGTCGAGTTGCTCCTCATGGAAAACCGCATCGTTTGATAAGGCCACATGGTTTTTATCGATCACCATTTCGACATCAAAGGTCGCTTTTTTCAATGGATGATCCAGGCATGGAAAGGCGCGCCGGGCGTCGCTTTCCTGAAACTGCGTTACCGCGATAAATTTCGGATCTTCGGCCCCGCCATATTGACTCCTATAAAACCCGGCCATTCTGTTGTTGATTTCGCCGGTGTAATCGATGACCAGTTGAATCGTTCCCGATACCGGACCGGGCGGAGTGATTTCAAGGGTCTCTTTTTCAGGATTCAGTCGGAACGCACAGGGGGTATCGATATCGCGGTCCCGCATTAAACATCGGTGCACCGTAAGATCGAGTGCGTTTAATACGATGCTGTCGGTGGGGGCATCCACATGGAGCCGGATGTCTGCGGTGGCCTTAAATGAAAATGTCTTAAGATCCGGTTCCAGATGGAGTCTGTAGTTGATCGGGTTTAATGAAACCATGGTAAAACCTCATCGTTTTCTTAATATGGAATTGATTTTTCAGGTTATGCAGAAAGCCCAGGTTAAATCCCATCGGCTTTGAATGAATTAGCATAGAGCATAGTGCATGGAGCAAAGAGTATGAGCGGTATCTCATATTTTTCTATGCCCTCTGCTCTATGCCCTTTGCCCGAATCATCCGCTTATCGGCTCACCTTCAAAGCCTGGTCTCTATTCACCTGATCTTTGTTCATAAGCGCATTGTTTTTTCAACATGGAGTGTATAGATTAGATATCAGCGTTGTCAACATACCATGATGCCCGACGAGAGGCCTTAATAATAATGAAAGCCATAACCGCCTGCAGCATGGATTGTCCGGATGCCTGCTCGCTTCTGATCGAAACAGACGGGGATACCTGTTCTGTGAAAGGGAATCCGGAGCATCCGGTCACCGCCGGTCTGATCTGTGCAAAGATCAAAAAACACATCCGGCGCCTTAAGCACCCGGATCGTATCGTCTGTCCCATGCGGCGTGTGGGAGACACCTGGGAGGAAATTACCTGGGATGCGGCCCTTGATCTGTGTGCGGAAAAAATTCAGGGGTTAAGAACCGATCCTGCCGCCATACTCCACATTATGGGCTCCGGTGCAAAGGGGGTGCTGAAAGAGGCGTCTCAGCTTTTCTTTGATCGCCTCGGTGCCAGTCGGGTGAGGGGTTCGCTGTGTGATTCCACCGGTATCATGAGCTATGTCTACGGTTTCGGGTCAAGGATAAATCATGGTATCGACGACCTTCTCCAGGCTGCACGCATCGTCAACTGGGGAAAGGATTTCCCAAGAAGCTCGATTCATACCGCAGCCGTTGTCCGGAAGGCCAGGCGCCAGGGAACAATGGTGATGACCATCTCCCCGGGGGGTGACGGAAACGATTCCTTTTCAGATCATCACATCTGTATCCGTCCGGGTACCGACCGTTTTCTTGCTGCCGCCGTGTTGCGGCGATTCATTGAAACGGACCGAATCGATCCAGAAATTTTAAAACACACCAGAAAATGGGAAACCTTCAGGAAGCTTATCGAAAACCGGTCATCAGCATCACTGGCAGCGGCCTGTGATGTGGCTGCGTCCGATATCGATACGTTATTTTCCTGGTATGCGGATGCCGGTCCAACCGCCACGTTTATCGGTGCCGGCCTGCAGCGCTACAGTCACGGCGGGGAAACGGTCCGGTTCATCAATTCCCTGGCGCTTGTTTCCGGAAATATCGGCCGGTCCGGGGGGGGGAGTTATTTTCATTTTCATTCCTACCGGAACCTGAATCTTGAATGGATCAAGGACCCGGAACGAAAAAAACGGCGTTCTTTCAAACTGCCGATTATCGGCAGGGAAATTCTTTCCGCCAGGAATCCCCCCGTCCAGATGATCTGGATAAACGGCACCAACATTGTCAATCAGGCGGCAGGTTCGAAAGAGACCATTGAGGCTTTGGGAAAAACCGGCTTTGTGGTTGTCGTGGATGCGTTTATGACCGATACCGCTGAACGAGCAGATCTTTTTCTGCCGTCATCACTGATGCTGGAACAGGAGGATATCATCGGCTCCTACCTTCACGACTATGTCCAGTATCTCGAACCGGTGCTGGACAAACCCGAATCGGCAAAAGACGACTATGACATCCTTTGTGCCCTGGGAAACCGTCTTGAGCCGGCCGTTGAGATGCCGGAAAAGGACAGGTGCTTTGAAAATGCTTTGAACCTTCCGGTATTAGGTATTTCCCTGGACACACTTAAAAATCTGAAATGGGCCCGGGCGGACCGACCCCATATCCCCTATGCGGGGTTGCGGTTTGATCATTCCGACGGCAATTACCGATTCCCGACCCTTCTTTATGATGAACCGCCGGCGCCGGAAGGTTTCCCGCTCCGTCTGCTCACACTGGTGCGAAAAGGGGTCATGCACTCCCAGATGATGGCTGAAGACCAGACCGATCTGCCTGCGGTCTGGGCAGGGCCCGAGTCTGAGGCTTTTAAAGGCGTTGATCCGAAAAAAGACGTCTTTCTGGTTTCTCCGGAAGGAAGACTCAAGGTCCGTCTCAAAATGTTGCCCGGGTTGCATCGGAACGCGGTGGTTTACCGGAGAGGAGACTGGATAAAACTGGGCGGCGGTGTTAACCAGCTCATCAAGGCCCGGTTGACCGATATCGGCAGCGGTGCGGCATTCTATGACCAGTATGTGCGTTTGGAAAACGGATAATCTCAATGGTGCTGAAAGCTGATTGCCGACCGCTGATCGCGACTATCTACGGAATTTAAAACGATGTCAGTGACTGCCAACATGCCCCGCGACCTGCACGGTATCTGCTCCGAATGGTCAAAAGAGATGGAGCCGTTGAAGAACACGGAGATGCGGATGCAGTTTATGCAGGCTCATTTTCCGGATCTGCTAAAAAACACGGCATTATTTACCGAACTGGTCGGCCGTATCGCCCGGGGCAGCTCCTATCCCGATATCCACCGCACCGATGCATTCGACAATGAGATACTGCTTTACCTGAATCCCAGAAGGGTTTTTTCCATACGGATGTTTCTGTTCGGTCCGGAGGATTTTACCCCGGTCCACGATCATAACGCATGGGCAATCACCGGTTCCGTATTCAGCGAGGTTGCCGTTGTCCGGTATTGCCGGGATGACGACGGTTCTGTGGAGGGCTCTGCACGGATCCATGAAACCGGGCGGGAAACCTTATCCCCCGGTGAGATCGAAACGGCCCTGCCGCTAAATGAGGGTATCCACAAAACCGGAAACACGACCCGGTATCCCATGGTGATGGTCAGCGCCTATGGAAGCCCGGTCCGCAGACTCTATGTAAACGGATATGATGTTGAAAAAAACCGTGTCTATCGAATGTATCCGCCCCGGATGAAAAAGAAACTGCTTGCCCGGGAAGCACTTGACACCATGGGGTGAGCCTGCCCGGATATGCTGTCCCATTATTTAAAGAATATTCTTGACCGGTTCTTGACCCTTCTGTATCTATAACCTCGGGTTAACCCACTGTAACAGCGTTTCCATCCTGATAGTTCCATTTGAATAACCATTAACGCATCCCCAGGACGCATACGATATGACCGATACCATGACCCCCCGGATACTTGCTGAGAAGCTGCGTGACGGCAAAGAGATTGCCTTGATCGATGTTCGCGAACAAGGTGTTTTTTCAGAAACCCACATGCTGGCTGCAAATTGCATCCCCCTGAGCCGGATGGAGCGCGTTGTTTACGATCTGATCCCGAGGCGGGGTACCCGGATCGTGCTGGTCGATGACGGCCCCAAAGATCCCTTCAGACTTGCACAGACAGCTTCGGAAAGACTTGCCGACTACGGTTATACGGATATTTCGATTTTAAAGGGCGGCATCGAGGGGTGGCGTGAGGCTGGATTGTCTCTTTTTTCCGGTGTCAATGTGGCCAGCAAGGCTTTCGGCGAGTTTGTCGAAACAAAATATGACACTCCCCGTATGAGCGCTGAAACGCTTTTAAAAAAGATACAAGACCGGGAAAATCTCGTCGTTTTCGATGCCCGGCCCCGGGGGGAGTTTTTCCGGATGAACATACCCGGTGCCCTGAACGTTCCCGGTGCGGAACTGGTCCACCGGTTTTTTGACCTGGTTCCGGATAGAGACACCCAGGTTGTGGTCAACTGTGCGGGCAGGACAAGGAGCATCATCGGTTCTCAATCGTTGATCAATGCCGGTGTACCCAATCCGGTATGGGCACTTAAAAACGGTACCATGGGCTGGCATCTTTCCGGGTTTGACCTTGAACACGGAAAAGAAAGACCCGCCCCGTCTCCGTCTGCAGACGGATTGAAACATGCAATCGCCTGCACCCGGAGCGTTGCGGACAGGTTCGGTGTCCGGAAAATCGATTCACCAACACTCAGTAAATGGGAATATGAAACGGAAGCCCGGACCCTCTATCTTCTCGACGTGCGGTCACCCGAGGAGTTTGAGGCCGGGCATCTTGAGGGGGCGCGGAATGCACCAGGCGGTCAGCTGGTTCAGGCCACCGACGAATATGCCGTGGTTCGGAATGCACGGATCGTTCTGGTAGATGACAATGAAATACGGGCGATAATGACCGCTTCCTGGCTGATTCAGATGGGCTGGACCGATGTTTTTGTGCTGGCCGGCGGCATGGGTATGGGGCCGGGGCATCTGATAAAGGGCGCGCATCGGGTGTTTTCCCCTCCTATTGTCGAATCCGATACGATTTCGGCTCCCCAATTAAAAGCGATCCTTGACGCCGGGCAGTCGGCTGCAGTGGTGGATCTTGCAACCAGCCGGCGGTTTCAACAGGCCCACATCCCCGGTGCCCGGTGGGCGATACGGTCCCGTTTAGCATCGGATGTTTCACACCTGCCAAGGGTCGGCCGATTGATATTGACTTCTACCGACGGGATGTTTGCACATCTTGCCGCACAAGAAATCGTCGTTGCCGGATTCCGGCTTCCTGTTTGTGTCCTGGAAGGCGGAACCGCCGCCTGGGTGGATGCGGGCTTTCCGGTTGAAGAGGGGATAGAGCAGGCGATTTCCCCGCTAAAAGATCTCTGGTACAAACCGTATGAACGTCCGGGTGCTCCGGAAAAGGCCATGCAGGAATACCTTGACTGGGAAGTCGCCCTGGTCGAACAGGTAAAAAAAGACGGAACCGTCGATTTTAAATATTTCTGATCTACTTCTTTTTGTAGACGGTGGGACCGTGGGGCCATTTCGATTTTGGATACCAATCTTTCGGGTAACCCGTTTCCTGGGCCATTTTTCCCGGTGCATTGACATAGCCGTCGTCATAGCGCGCCACAAGGGTCCAGGCAAATTCCCACCAGTCTTTTACAACCTGGTTGGCCTGGGTTTCACAATATTCGGTAAGCAGATCCCGGGCCTTGGCAGGGTCTTTTTTATAGAGGGTCAGGGCCTGGGCATCCATTATTTTGATGCCTTCGATTTCTGCAAGTTCGATTTCGTCCTGCTTTTCTTGAATATCCTCAATGATGTAGCTGTACTTTAAGCCGGCCCAGTTTGCCACGAAGTTAAAGGCCCACCATGCGCTTTTCTGGCTGAAGGTGGTGGTGTCGCAGGTATAGTAGGGTGGGGCAATGCGCGATACTCCTGCGTAGAAGGGTACATAGCAGGTGCTCATGGGTTCATCCGGTCCAAACCAGACAAGTCCCCCGATGGGCGCCGGCAACCACCCCCTGGCCTGGCAGATATAGCTGAAGCCGCACCTGAAAATGGAGATCGGACGTTCCCAGGCGCCTTTTCGTCGTTTATTCGGGTCTCCGGTATCACCCCCTGCATCCATGGGACCGGGGTATCGGTAAGGGGATCCGAATGGACCGGCCGTGGGTCCTTTTGACAGATCAAACTGGGTTCCCTGGTAGTGGTCGCGATACAGACCCATGACCTCGCGGATACTCAGTTTCTGATCCGGCTTTATGGAAAATGGGTAGGCTTTTGTGAAGCCGTCCTCAACCCAGGGAGATTTGGCCTGTGAGGGTGCAAGCCTTGACTGTAGACGCCAGACCCGGCGCAGGGAGTAGTAGGGATGATTGTATTCCCCGAGGCTTACGGTTTTTAGCCAGTCCAGTTTACCGTCTTCCGGTTTCCACCAGCCATGTTTTTTTGCGATGGCATGAAGGTTTTTGCTGTAGAGCATGTCGGGATCTTCCGGGTCGACTTCGCGAATACGAAGTTCATTGGCAGCGACAAACACTTCGCCGTTGGGAACTCTTTTTGCTACCCAGAGACCCCCTTTGCCTTCAGGGCTCGGCGCCATTTCGATGACCCAGCCCTCTTCGGTATCCCCGATGGGAAGGGTTTCTCCCGTACCGTAATAACCGTATGTTTCGATCAGGTGTCCGATTAATTCAACCGCGTCGCGTGCTTTTTTGCAGCGTTCTGCTGCAACACGGCTCAGCTCAGCGCTGTAGAAGATACGTTTACCGGGGACCGGTTCGGGCTGAATCTTGGTTCCATCGGTGCATTCGCCGAACATCAACTGGTGTTCATTCATTATGGCGTATGAACCGTCAAAGTATGCATAGGTATGGGCAACCTGGGGAATATAACCCAGGGGTATACTCTGGGGCAGGTTCGGGTTGACATACGTCGGGCCTCGATGGGTTCCGACATACCGGTTCAGTTCGTATCCGTGATACCGGGGCCGGTCGCCCAGTGCTGAAGCATCATAGTATACAGGCCGCATGGAACCGGGTTTATGATCAGCAGCCGGTACATGAACCAGCCTCTGGTCGAACAGTTCGCTGTCATCTGAGTGAGCCACAAAAACCGAGCCGTCCTCGGATGCGCCTTTGGTCACGAGCAGGGTCGTGCAGGCGGAAGCTGGGGCAATAAGCCAAAGATTAAGAATAATGGCGATAATTATTGCTTTTTTCATAAATAACAATCCTTCCGATTAGTTGCGCACTCTCATTTTCGTGAAGCCATAGGATATTAGAAAAAGAACTTCAAAATAATGAAAGATGCCGTTTTCCGTGCAGTATAGAAAAGGAGTCTGGGAAAAGACGCATTACTATCGGTATTAATATCACAAAGAAAAATGGCCGGTCAAGCGGCGATCTGAAAATGCAGCGGTTCTCAATGGGACGGAATGTTCCATAGATTCCAATGGATAGACCGATTTAGAAGCGTTCGATGCATCGCTGATGCGCCCGGGATAACTTTCCCTTATTGTATCAGGCCACCCGGGTCCATATGGGAGGTCACCTGGATTGCCGTAAATGGGTCTGGCTTTTCGAAATCGAATGCGCTATCTTTGAGCCTGCCTGTTGCGCGATACCGGAGAAGGATTTGAAAATTGCCAGCTTTTGACACTTGGCTGGAACAAGGAACCAGGAGAAATATGAATAAGAAATTATTGATAATCGGGCTCGGACTTGTGGCGATTCTATTGTGCTGGTCGGGATTTTCAATCTACCCCGACTGGCTCTGGTTCGGGAATCTGGATTTTTCGCCTGTTTTCTGGACCATGCTGTTTAGTAAATTCGGATTCGGTTTGATGATCTGGTTTCTTCTGGTTCTCACCATCGGGCTAAATCTTTACGCTGCCGAACGCCTGAGCTCGGCTGCCGGGTCGGAGGCGGCTTTGAACATTACGGACGATTTTATGTCCCAATTCGGCCTTTCCGCCCGGGGTATAAAATCTCTTGGCATCGCCGCTGTTCTTTTTCTTTCCGTTTATATCGCTTCAAAGTTCTCCGTCCAGTGGGAGATATTGATGCGCTATTTCTATCAGCAGCCTTTCGGAAGCACGGACCCTGTTTTTGGCCGGGATATCGGTTATTATCTTTTTTCTCTTCCTTTTTATATTTTTGTCCAAAACGGACTGTTGGTGCTTTTCATTATCGCAGCAATAGCGGCAATGGTCTGGTATCTGAAAAACGGCGCCCTTAAAATCGAGGGTGAATTCAGCCAAGCAGAAGGTGTACCCCCCTCCTTTCCAAAGATTACCATTGATCCGATCGTAAAAAAACACCTTGTTTTTCTGGGCGGTGTTATTGTGCTGCTTCTGGCATGGGGATTTTATCTTAAAAAATTCGGCGTTCTGTATTCCACCCATGGCCCTGCTTTCGGAGCCGGCTATACCGATGTCCACATCAGGATTATGGCCTATAATGTGTTGATCCTCATCTCCCTGGGCTTTGCCGGCGTCCTTTTTTTAAACGCTTTTAATTTCAGGATGAAATTGATCGGGGTGAGTGCAGCCATCTGGATAGGTGCTGTATTGATATTGTCGACCCTGCTCCCCATGCTGGTTCAAAAATTGGTGGTCAAGCCCAATGAATTGGCCAAAGAATCTCCATACATCGGCCATAATATCGAGTATACCCGCAAGGCCTATAACCTGGATAAGATAAAAGAAGTCAACTTTAAGGTGAATGACAACCTGACCGCCAAGGATCTAGAGAAGCATGACGTGACGATTCAGAATATCAGGATCTGGGACGAGCGCCCCCTGCTTCAAACCTATCGGCAGATTCAATCCATACGGCTCTATTACGATTTTAACAATGTCGACGTAGACCGCTATGAAATCGATAACCAGTACCGGCAGATCATGCTGGCCGCAAGGGAACTGGTGGTCAACAAACTCCCTGCCCAGGCAAATACCTGGGTGAACAGGCACCTCATCTATACCCATGGCTATGGACTGGCCGCAAGCCCGGTCAATGAGGTGACCCCTGAGGGCCTGCCCCGTCTCTTTGTCAAAGATCTGCCGCCTTCCTTTGAGCCGGATCTGGAGGTCACAAGACCCGAGGTTTACTACGGAGAAAAAACAGATGAATATGTTCTGGTAAAGACCAAGGCCAAGGAGTTTGACTACCCCAAGGGAGACAAGAATGTCTACGCGACCTATGAAGGAAAGGGCGGCATCCCGATAAAATCTTTCTTCAGAAGGCTTTTGTATGCCATCGAATTCTTAGATCCCCAGATTCTCTTTACGACGTATTTGAGCCCGGAAAGCCGGATCATGTACAACCGCACGATTCTCAGGCGGACGCGCGCAATTGCCCCGTTTCTCGATTATGACGGAGACCCGTACCTGGTCGTTTCCAAGGGGAAGCTCATCTGGATGCAAGACGCCTACACGACCTCTGATATGTACCCCTATTCGCGCCGGTCCTACGGCCGTTTTACCGACAAGCGGCTCAATTACATCCGCAACTCCGTAAAGGTGACCATCGATGCCTATACCGGGGATGTTGCCTTTTACATGATGGATGAAAAAGATCCCATTGTTAAAACCTATGCACGTATATTTCCGGATCTGTTTAAGCCGTTCAGTCAAATGCCGGCTGATCTGAAGAAGCATATCCGCTACCCCAAAGACCTTTTTAAAATTCAGATGGAAACCTACACGAAATACCACATGGAAGATGTCCAGGTCTTTTATAATCAGGAAGATCTCTGGCAGATTCCGGATGAGCTCTATGGCGAGCGCCGCCAGGAGATGGAACCCTACTATATCATTGTAAAACTGCCGGGAGAGGAAAAGGAGGAGTTTTTTCTCATGACCCCTTTTACCCCTTCCAAAAAAGACAACATGATCGGCTGGCTGGCTGCCAGGAGCGACCTTCCCGACTACGGAAATCTCCTGGTCTACAAATTGTCCAAGGACAAGCTGGTCTATGGACCGATGCAGATCGAGGCCCGGGTGGACCAGCAGACAGAGATTTCCCGGGAATTGAGCCTGTGGGGACAGAGAGGTTCCAGGGTTATCCGGGGCAATCTTTTGGCGATTCCCGTCGGTGAGACATTTGTCTATGTGGAACCGGTTTATTTAGAGGCGATACAGGAAGAGAGCAGATCGAACTCTGCCGGAGCGCTTAAACCCGGAGGTTCCGTAAAATCCCGGCCGGGCCGGGGACCGGTTCGGTCACAACCGGACACAAGGGCGGCTGCCCTGCCGGAACTGAAACGGGTTATCGTCGCCTTCGGGAATCGCGTCATCATGGAGGAGAATCTTGATAAGGCCTTAAGAAAAATTCTTAGCCAGCAGATAGCCTCCGAAGTGCCGGCCTCTCCGTCTGGTGTGAAGACCGAAGGGGTTTCCGGTCTGGCGGTTTCTGCGCTGAAACATTACAATGCGGCAAAAGATTACCTGCGCCGGGGCGACTGGGCCGGGTATGGAAGGGAACTGGAGAGTTTGGAGAAAATCCTGGAAGCAATCTCCGGGTCGGAAAAGAAAAAGTGACGTTTGATGAACCCCACAGTTGCATAAAAAGTTGGAACCATTTGATGTTGTTACGACAGAAGCCATTGAAAATATTGGTAGATAGTCGTTTCTCGATGCTGGATAATCGATGTTTTTGGAACGCACTCCGAGCTCATTGCTGATTATCGAGCACCAAATATCCGATATCGATCCCTATGGAAGCAATGGTATTGCATAATACTCCGATCATTACTAACAAAGCCTATGAAACGCTAGGGTACATAAGGATTTTGCCCTGAACCACTGAAATCTCCGCTTGGCTTATATACTTCTACAGCAGCTACACATCCTTTATTCTGGCGTTTACCGGATAATCCGAGGGTCAGCTTCATGGATGGAGACCCGTTAAAATATTAAGGGAAACAAGAGTTGGAATCTGTCCTTGACACGGGTGATATATTTTATTATCTCATATATAAAGAAAATTATCCCGCATAGTGAGAAGTAATATTGGCTGAAACAATAATTGTAAACTCCATTATTCGCGGTGCGAATATATTGAGAATCCTCGGCCAGGGAGTCACCCGGGTTGAGGATATACATCCGAGGGTCGGCTTGAGTAGAAGCACGACCCACAGGCTTCTCAAAAGTCTTGTTGCGGCTGGGTTTGCATATCAAAATCCTATTAATCGGAATTACCATGTCGGATCACTTGTATTGCAGCTCGTATCTAACCCGTCAATTTCACATCAGATACTTATCATTTGTGCGTTGGATGAACTTAGATATCTAAGAGATGTTTCCGGAGAAACCGTATTGATCATTATGGCAAGCGGGGATCAACGATTTGTTCTAAAGCAAATGTCCAGCACTCAAAAGCTTGCGTATCATTGGGAGGATGGTGCAACGGGCCCCATATACGCAGGATCATCCGGCAAACTGCTGTTATCCCAGTTCGGTGATCCTCAGATTGAGCAAATATTGCGGACCGTTGATTTCAGCCCAATCACCTCAAGCACGATTACGGATGCCGACGTTTTAAAAGGCGAAATCAAAAAAATTCGGAAAAAAGGTTACGCAACAAGTATTGGAGAAGATGTCGACGGTTCCATCGGTGTATCAGTTCCGGTATTGGGATACACATGCCCTGTGGCGCTCTGTATTCTTGCTCCTGAATTCCGGCTGAAACCGATTAATGTATTGAAAGAAATGAAAGATAGTGCGTCACGGATCGAAAAAAAACTAAGAGATACCCTTTTTATACCGGACAGATAAGCTTTGACGGATAATTTTGCCACAAAATCATGGACCGGTTAGTGGCTATTGAAAGGTCGTGGAAAACAGACATGGAGATGACTCAAAAAGAACGTATGATGGCTGCCGCACGGGGGGGGCTGTCGGACACGATTCCATTTGCCCCGCGCATCGATCTGTGGTTCAGTGCCAATAAGGCACGAGGGTCTTTGCCAAAGACTTATGAGGGCGCCTCCTGCGCTGACGACATTGCAAAATGCGAAGGATGGGCCCTCCATAAAATTGTCCTGGAATATATGAATTATGGTCAAGATGCTGTCATAGATCATGCTCTGGGTATCTATCGGATCCCGACACAAGGCTTTTTGACCCATCTGCCGGATACTGTCGAGCGCCAAATTGTAAAACACGAGGATAGCACATCCATCACCTATTTGACACCAAAAGGCAGCGTGAGCGCGGAGTTGCTGTTCACCGAGGAGATGCGCCTGGGCGGCATTTCCGAACCCTTTATTAAAGAGCATGTTATAAAAGGCCCCGACGATTATCCTGTTGTTGGTTATATCTTTGAAAACATGCGAGTTGAGCCGGCATATGATGGATTTTTGCGATGGTCCGACTCCGTCTCGGATAATGGATTGGCGGTCGCATATGCACTTACCGCCGGATCCCCTGTTCATCACATTATGAAAATGCTTACCGATACCACCGCGTTTTATTACCAGTTTTATGACCACAAGATGCAGTTACTTGATCTGGCGGATCAGATAGGTATATATTACCGGAAGGTTCTTGAAGTCGTTTCTCAAAGTCCTGCGGAGATCGTACTCTTCGGTGCCAACTTCGACGAAACGCTCACTTATCCGCCTTTTTTCGAGAAAAACATACTACCCTGGATGCAGGATGCAACCGACAAGCTCCACAATCACCGAAAACTGGTACTTTCACATACGGATGGGGAGAATGAAGGTTTGATGGATCTTATACTCGAATCCGGAATTGATATTGCTGAAGCCGTCTGCCCTTACCCGATGACTAAATTAAACATCCGTGAATATTACTCGCGCTGGTCGGATAGGATTACCATCTTTGGAGGAATCCCCTCAAATCTGCTGCTTGAAAAAACAACCAGTGAAGAGGACTTTGACCGGTTTCTTGATAATTTGTTCCCATCCATTATGCCGGGATCTCGCTTTATTCTGGGTGTTGCCGATACGGTACCGCCGGATGCCGATTTTAACCGGTTGCAGCGAATAAAAGAACTGGTTGAAGAAAAGGGACAACTGCCCCTGAAAAACTAGTGAACGATATCGAAACCTCTGTGTAACCAGATGCCAATCGTTGAACACCTCGATCGTATGATTCGAAAGGGGGTCGGCGGAGTCAAGCGATCCCGTTGTCTATAACCTATAACATGATAAAGGAGGTCGATTTATGAGGACCATGAAAAGAATTATTGTCCTGTTGGCAATCATGGCGTTTACACTAACGGCTATCGGTTCCGTAGCCTATGCGGGAAAGGCAAAGGTATTTCTCACCATGGGGACCGGCGGCATCGCCGGGACTTACTACCCGTTCGGCGGCATTGTCTGCTCTCTGATTACCAAGAAGCTGAAAGATTCGGATCTGGCGGTCAGTGCAGCGGCCCAGTCGACCGGCGGTTCAGTGGATAATATCAACCTGATAATGCGCGGACAAGCAGAACTGGCGCTTGCTCAGAACGATGTTGCGTTTATGGCTTACAACGGGGTCATCCACAAGGCGTTTGAAGGAAAACCGTGGAAAAAGATTCGGGCTATCGGAAATACCTATCCTGAAGTCGTTCATATCGCGGCCTTAGCCAGTTCCGGTATCAAAACCGTTTATGACCTCAAAGGAAAACGGGTCAGCGTCGGGGACCTGGGAAGTGGCGTCGAAGTTACGGCAAGTGACATCGTAAAGGCCGCCGGAATGACCTATAAAGATTTTTCAAAGACCGAACACCTCGGTGTGGCAGAGTCTGCCGCCCATATTAAAGACGGCCAACTCGATGCCATGTTCATGACTTCCAGAGTCCCGACACCGGGGATTCAGGACCTGGCATCCATAAAAAAGATTCGACTGGTCACCATCGGCGATGATATTGCCGCAAAAATGCAGGATGGTAAACCATGGTACGCCAAGACCACCATCCCGGCCGGAACCTATAAGGGTGTAGACAAAGACGTGCCGGCCATGGCTATTCTCGCAATGCTCTGCACATCCAGTGATTTGTCGGAAGAGCTGGTCTATGGAATTACCAAAAGCATTTTTGACAACACCGATTACCTGGCCAAGTCACACGCAGCCGGAAAAGCCGTGTCGGCGGAAAACGCGCTCAAAGGGATGACCATCCCTCTGCATCGCGGTGCGGCCAAGTATTTTAAAGAAAAGGGGCTCAAGGTCCCGGAAATGAAATAGGTTAATTTTCCCAAGGGGCTGTATTGTAAGGATACGGCCCCTTTTTTTCGATCACTCAACACGCCGAGGTTTCCGTAATGCAGCCGAACCATCTCACCGATGAAGAAATCCAAAAAGAGGTCAGCAAATTTGATCCTGAATTCAGCTTTAAAGATCTGACCGGAAAAGCCGCCCTGATTACGGCCATCCTAGCGGTTATATTATCGCTGTTTCATATCTATACGGCGGGCTTCGGCGTTTTGCTCGCCATGAAACACCGGGCGGTTCATCTGACACTCGTACTGACACTTGTTTTTCTCCTCTTTCCGGCCAAAAAATCAGGAAAATCTAAATCAATCGGAACCATCCCTCTGGATATCCTCTCCTTTTCTGTAATTTACGCGATGATGGGCCTTTATCTTCTTTATCAATACCAGGATGCGATATACCGATGGATGGCGGCCGAATCCTTTGTTTTTGCGGGGCTTACCTTCCTGTCCGCCTTCAGGAAGGAGGAAGACATAAATGTTATAAATTCCCTGGACGTCTTGTTGGCATTGTCCGGCGCTTTCATCGGGATTTACGTTTTTTTTGCCTACGATCAGTATGTATACCGCATCGGTATTCCGACGGGTACGGATTTAATCGTCGGTTATTTTGCTGTTTTAATCATTTTGGAAGCCAGCCGGCGCGCAATTGGACCGGACCTGCCGCTGCTGGGATTCGCCTTTTTAGTCTATTGCCATTTCGGGCGATACATGCCCGGGTTTTTGGCCCATAGAGGGTATGATATCGGGCGGATCGTTGAGCACATGTATATGAAGATGGAGGGCATCTTCGGCATCCCCCTGGGGGTGGTATCGACATTCGTATTCCATTTTGTTCTCTTCGGCACGATTATCGCGAAAACGGGATTGGGTCAGTTTTTCATCGATATCGCCATGGCGATAGCCGGCCATACCACCGGCGGTCCTGCAAAGGTTGCCATCATTTCGAGTGGGTTCATGGGCTCCATTAACGGCAGCTCCATTGCCAATACCGTCACCACCGGTTCTTTTACCATCCCGATGATGAAAAGAATCGGATACAAACCTGCATTCGCCGCTGCTGTGGAAGCGTCGGCTTCCACCGGGGGCCAGATCATGCCGCCGATCATGGGAGCAGCGGCCTTTATCATGTCCGAGTTTATCGGAATGCCATACATCAACATCGCACTGGCTGCCATCATCCCAGCGCTGATGTGGTATTTAGGTGTCCTGTCCATGGTTCATCTCGAAGCCAAGAAGCGAAACCTTCAGGGGATCGAGAGCGGAAGATTGCCGGAAGTTTTCCGTATCCTGAAAGAGCGCTGGCATTTGCTCCTGCCGATCATCTTTATCGTATTTTTGCTTATCAAGGGCTATACTCCGTTTAAGGCCGCATTCTGGGGAATACTTTCCAGTGTGGCCATTGCCGGAAGACTCCTGCCCACAGCGTCAATCACGCTTTATGCCGCGATCCACGCTATTCTATGGAAATATTTTGATATATGGAATCCGGAATGGTTTATCTGTGTCGCATCCTTAGTCGTCGGATATTTTAAACCCAAAGTGCGTCTGACATACGTCCAACTATGGGATGCTTTAGTCCTTGGGGCAAAAGCCGCCCTTGCCATCGGCGCTGCGTGTGCATGTATCGGGTTTGTGGTAGGGGCCGCCGGTTTAACCGGTTTCGGTATGACCTTCGCCAACATGGCGGTTACGCTGGCAAAACAGATTGCCGGGTTTATCGTCCACATACCTCTGCTCGACTATTTCAGCAATTTTCAACTGGAGCTCTTTTTCACGCTGGTTCTGACCATGGTGGCATGTACGATTCTTGGATCCGGGCTGCCCACCACCGCAACTTACATTGTCCTGGCAACTATTGCCGCACCGGCGCTCCTGGCGTTTAAAGTGCCGCTGCTGGCATCTCATATGTTCGTGCTCTATTTCGGGGTCATTGCAGACCTGACACCGCCGGTGGGACTTGCGGCATATGCGGCCGCCGGCATTGCCGGTTCGAATCCGTTTCGGACAGGGTTTACCGCCTCAAAACTGGCCCTGGCCGGCATTGTCGCTCCGTTTGTTTTTGTTTACAGTCCTGAGTTGCTCCTGACCGGCAAGTCATTTGCAAGCATGTCTGTATTTCTACATACCGCCTATATCGCTGTTACTTCAGGCATCGGCGTTGTGGTCCTGGGAATGGCCGCGGTGGGATATTGCATCACCAATACCAATGTGATCGAGAGGATTCTTTTGGCTGCGTCCTGTATATTATTGGTAAGACCTGACTGGCAAACCGATGTGACGGGCGCCGGCATTTTTTTGATCGTACTTGCCATTCAGTTCTATAAAACCAGACTTACCCCTAAAGCTGCATAAGGATACTGTTGAGTAACCCATTGGAAAAGAGAATGAAAAAAACTGACTTAAGATGCTACGCACGGGTGGTTGAAAATTTGCGTATATGCACCGATCATTATCGCCTCGTCCTGCAAGAAGACAGGCTGCCGCGGGTAACGAAGCCAGGCCAGTTCGTCAATATTCGGATTAATACCAGAGAGGACCTTCTGCTGCGAAGACCGTTTAGTGTTGCCCTGGTGAAACCGGAAAAATCCCGGTTCGAGGTCATCTATCGGGTCGTGGGAAAAGGGACCGCCGCCATGACCGAACTTGAGCCGGGCGACACGGTCGATCTTTTAGGTCCGTTGGGAACAGGGTTCAACATACCTGAAAATGCCGGTAATTGCCTTCTGCTTGGCGGCGGATGCGGCGTGGCGCCTCTTTGGGCAGTGGCCGACAAGCTCTATGGGACCGGCAGCAAGATGATTGCCATGCTGGGGTTTCAGTCTGCGGAGCATGTGTTCGGTGAAGATGTGTTCCGGGGGTATGGCGCCCATACGGTCGTCACCACAGACGACGGCTCCTACGGTGTCAAGGGCTTTATCACCCAGGAGCTTGAAAAAGTGATGAGCCAGCAGATCGATCGCATCTACATATGCGGTCCCACACCCATGCTCAAGGCCGCTTCCTCCATCCTTGAAAAGAGTAAAGCAGAATGCCAGGTTTCATTGGAGGCACGAATGGGGTGCGGGTTCGGGGTCTGTCTCTCCTGTGTGGTATCTGTCAGAAAAGAAGGAAACATTGAAAAGCAGCGGGTCTGTTCGGAAGGCCCGGTATTTCGTTTAAAGGATATTTTACTGGATGATGAAACCTGATCTGACCACCCATCTATGTGGCATCAAAATGGCCAATCCCATCGTAACCGCCTCGGGAACATCGGGATACGGGGAGGAGTTTTCTCAATTCTACGACCTTAAAGCTTTCGGGGCCTTTACCGTTAAAAGTGTGTTTTTAGAAAAACGCCAGGGCAACCCGACTCCCAGGATTGCAGAGTGTGCATCGGGTATCCTTAACTCCATCGGAATCCCCAGCAACGGCGTGCGGCATTTTATACAAGAGGGCCTGCCGGTCTTGAGGCGGTATCAGGTTCCCGTAATCGTTAGTATCGCCGGCACTTCCATCGATGATTTTCCAAAAATCGCCGCTATTCTCGATAAAGAGGACGGTATCTCGGCAATCGAGTTGAATATTTCCTGCCCGAACCTGGAGGCCGGCGGGTGCAGTTTCGGGGCCGACCCCGAGGTTTCGGGCCGTATCGTCCGGCGGGTCAAATCCGCCACCCGCCTGCCCCTTATCGCAAAATTAACCCCCAACGTAACGGACATCACCGAAATCGCCCGGAGCGTTGAAGCAAACGGTGCCGATGCCGTTTCACTGATCAACACCATCGGCGGAATGGCAATCGACATCGATACCCGGAAGCCAAAACTGGCAAACATCTTTGGAGGACTTTCCGGCCCTGCCATCAAACCGGTGGGTATAAAAATGGTGTGGCAGGTCTATAACACCGTCAGTATCCCGATTGTCGGCATCGGTGGGGTCATGACCTGGGAGGACGCCATTGAATATATTCTGGCCGGAGCTACCGCCGTCGGTGTCGGCACGGCTCTGTTCAGGGATCCCTGGGTGGTTTTTGACATCCTCAAGGGGATGTACCGGTATCTGGAGCAGAAAGGCTTTAATCGACTGGAAGATATAAAGGGGAAGGTTAAACTTCCTCAACCGCTTCAGAACAGCAGATGAAAAAAAACCGGCATTATCGGTAAAAAAAGCCGGGTACAGCTCTCTTTTAAACGTTCTGCATAAACTACCGCCCCGTCCGCAACCCTTCGGTTACGATCCAGCAGAGATCATCTGCAGGTTCGAACACCTTTACACGATCTTCATTTACCCGCACACTGTCTAATATGCTGACAGGGCGTTTCTGTTTTTTTAAAACGATGGTATCCGGATTCGTCTCCATACCGTAGAAACGGGCGCCGTTTATCGAAACAAACGCCTCCAGATTTTCAAGGGTTCCGTTTTCTTCAAAGATTTTAGCCGCTATCTGAATCGCTGTGGGCGCGCTGAAAATACCACCGGAACCGTTTGCCTTTTCTTTGTCAGAGACCAAATGGGGAGCCGAATCGGTTCCTAAAAAGAAACGTGGATCTCCCGAAATAACCGCGTTAATAAGAGACAATCGGTCTTCTTCACGTTTAACCACCGGCAAACAAAACATGTGGGGATTTATGCCGTGTTCGAAAAGAGCATTACGGTTGACCGCCAAGTGGTGGGGTGTAACCGTACTGCCGATACCGGCTGCAGCAGATTTGACATACTCAACGCCGTAGCGGGTGGTGACATGCTCCAAGACGATTCGAAGTTTTGAAAAATCCCTGCGGAGCGGTTCCAGGATGCGATCGATAAAAACAGCTTCACGATCGAAGACATCCACTTCCGGATCGGCGACTTCACCGTGAAGCAGGAGGGGCATGCCCAACTCCTCCATGGTTTCGAAAACCCGATGTACTTTCCCGATATCGGTGATGCCGTGCTCGGAGTTTGTGGTGGCGCCGGCAGGATACATCTTAACGGCACTGAATACACCCGTTTCATATCCTTTGCGAACCTCTGCAGGAGCGGTTTCATCGGTCAGGTAACATGTCATTAAGGGTTTGAATTTATGATCGGGAGACAGAGAATCTCTTATTCTTTGGTAATACGGTATTGCCTCTTTAACCGTTCGCACCGGCGGATTTATATTCGGCATGATGATGGCCCGGCCGAAGAGTTCAGCAGAAAAAGGAAGCACCGATCGCATCAGGTCGCCGTCTCGCAGATGAAGATGCCAATCGTCTGGCCGAAGAATTCTTAACTCATTTGATGTTGTCATGTGGTATGCTCCAGAATAAAATTGGTTCTTCTCCAATTTAGCTGGCGAAGAGGGTTCCCCGGATTACTCTAAATAAATTGCCACGGTGGATAATATGTGAATTTATTTTTCCGCTTATCTACAAAGCTCCAGTTGCATAAAAGAATAGGATTTGAAGGTGATCCGATTCGTGGATGTGTGACTGTCTGAGCAAATTAGAGAGCGTTGCATCAAACAGCATGAAGGGGCTGCAATAGACCCTAAATATTATATACTGCTCGATATTTTATTGATCTCGAGGCTCTGTTTGATGTTACGCACTCTTATGCACGAGTTTCATACGTCCGCGAAGCGGGTTATCTTCAAAGCCGTTAGGACCTTACTGGAGCTTTATAGATAATTTTTACTGGGCACTTATTGCCCGCCAAGCCCCAGGGCCTGTGCGGCGTTCCAAAAGACGTTTCGCGCCGGCACATGGATCGGTAATCCGGTTTGCTGTAATTTACCGTTGACTAAGACGGCAAAATCGTAATTTTTGTACTGGACGGCATAGGCGGTATAGAAGCCGGAATAATCCCCGCCGTGCCCGATGGCGCCGTTATCCGAGTAAATTCCCAGGCCATAGTCAATGCCGGCAAAATCCTCGATATCGATCTCAAACATCCTCATGCGTTCCTGCTGCATGTCTGCACTGATCAATGTGCCGCCTGCGAGAGCTTCCGCCCAGGTCAAAAGATTTGAGGCAGTCGAAATGATGCTGCCGGCTGCCCAGCCCCAGGAAGGGTCTGTTGCCGTAGATAGGTCGATTAGCTCGTTTCCCGCGTCGCTATACTTATAGCCGTGGGCATACGGGGCGGGCATGGATGGATCAGACGGTACGGAGGTGTTTGCCATGCCGAGGGGTTTTATGATTCTTTCCGAGACCTCACGTGTAAAGGTATTGCCCGTGATCTTTTCTATGAAAATCCCCAGCAGAATGTAGTTTCCATTGTTGTAATCAGACGCTGTTCCCGGGGGATAGGCCGGGGTGTCTTCGCTCTCGACACCATACCGGATAAGGGTTTTGGGATCCCATTTCATCAGGGGATTGTTATTTATATCCTCCTTGAACCTTTGGTTAAACGAGTAGTTGCCCATGCCGCTTCTCATCTCAAGGAGGTGCCGTATGGTGATCGTGTCGATGTAGGGGATGGTGAAATCAAAATAATCCGGGAGATATTCTTTAATCACCTCATCGATGGTCTCATCTAAGGAAATTTTTCCCTCATCAATCAACTGAAGGATGATGGTTGCGGTAAATGTCTTGGTGATACTCCCGATATGAAAATGCATATCCGATGAGACGGCGACATCGGAACTGTCCGGGGTATTGCTTGAACCGGCAATGGAACCGATTCTTGCGTATCCGCTTGTACCGGTCCAGACAGCCCCGTCCGGACTGCGCACGGTCAGGACGGCGCCGGGGATCTCAAGATCGGCAACGGAACCGTCCAGGGAGGCCTGGAGTCTGGCGGCCGAGTTGGTATCGAACACCGCCGTATCGGAGTTCACACATCCTGATCCGAAGCCGACAAAAAGAAGGGTGAAGCATAAAAAGAATCTTTTTGCGTGAACCGTTGTCTTTACAATCATCGATGTTCTCATGCAGACTTTTTAAGAGGCACTTATTCCCGTTATCACTCCGGTTATTTGGGTTTAAAGCTGAACTTTTGCCCGCCGATGGCGGCTTCGTACATTAAGCCGCCTTTTGTTTGCATGAATACGGCCATTCCTTTTCGATAGCTGGTTTCTGCCTGTACGCCTGTGGCAGGACCGGCACTGGCCCCGGCGGTCGCCCCCTCGGTACCTGCCTTTGCCTGGGCGCCGGCGGTAATTGCCACAACAGATGCGGCGGCATCAAATTCAAATGAACCGCTGGTAAAATCATTGTAAGCACGCTTGTCTTTTAAAAAAATAATTTCGCTAAACGCCTGACCCCCTAGCTGGAAACCTATGGTCGCCTTGAACAGCTTTGTTGTTCCGGTGACCTTGCCGCGCCGGTATACCTGCCCTTTGCCATAGGCCCCGCCAATACCGAAACCCCCTTTTCCAACTGTCGGGAAAACCGCATAACCATAGGCGTTCTTGAAAAATGGTTGAACGGCCGGGGATTTCTTAAAGACTTCAATGGTATTGGAATAGCTGTCGGCATGGGCCAAGGTTGAAAAATTTAATGCAAAAATAATTGAAATCGACAAAATAAAAAAACGAAAAATTTTCATAGTAAAACCTCCATCCTGATCTCTGCTCACGCTACTCAAATAAAGAATACTATACAATTTTCAGGGTAAAAGCAAAATGCCATTATGCTTTGCTCCCCTCTCTGTATTCAGTTACACTCCTGGCTGAACAGGCAACCCCGGTAAGGTCGACTTGAGGATTACCCCTCCTTTCATTACAAGTTTTATCCTGTCCATATCCTTTAAAATCGTGATATCCGCCAGGGGATCACCATCCACGATGATAATATCCGCGAGTTTCCCCGGCTCAAGGGTACCGATTTCCTCTTCCATGCCAAGGATCCGGCTGTTTACCCTGATCGCTGCCTGTATCGCTTCCATGGGGCTGTATCCGGCCGATACCATCATCTCCAGTTCATAGGCATTTTGACCGTGTGGGAGCATCGGTGCACCGCTAAAATCGGTTCCGGCGCCCATGCAGACTCCCATTTGTCGAGCAAGCTGAAATGAAGCGATGTGGTCATCCATGACCCGCTTGGCCTTTTCCACGGCCCAGGGAGGAGAGCCATACCTGTCGCCCTCCCTGGCGAATTTGCTGGTTATCGTCAGGGTAGGGGTCAATAGGACTTTTTTTTCTAAAATCTCAAGACACAGCGCTTCATCAAGGAATACACCATGCTCAATCATCGAAATACCCCACTGCACCGCATTCCTTGTGCCTTTGAGTCCTTGGGCATGGGCCGCCACAAATAGATTTCTAGCCTCAGCCTCCTCAACCATGGCCCGGATTTCGGGTTCGCAAAACTGGGTATCCTCCGGCGATTCCTTTTCCCCGCTCAATCCCCCGGTTACGCATATCTTAATGTAGTCGGCGCCTTCCCGAACCTGTTCGCGTACCGCCCGCCTGCATTCATCTGACCCGTCGGCGATACGGCACACCGTCTTTTTGCCTTTTGCCTCCTCTAAAGATATGAAGTGCTTGTCCACATGCCCCCCTGTCTGGTTGATTATCAGGCCAGGAGTCTTGATCCGCGGTCCCTTTATCGTTCCCTCCGCTACCGCGTTGCGCAGAAAGATCCCGCCTCGGCTCCCGGCATCGCGCACAGAGGTATAGCCCGCATCAATAAGTTTCGCCAAGTCCTGGGCAGCACGGAGTAAATTCATTTCTTCCGGCACCACCAACCGGTGGAAATAGTCCATGGTGCGCACCCCCCAGAGATGGACATGGGCATCGATGAGTCCCGGCAGGATGGTCATCGATCCAAGATCAACAGGTTCGCCGGGTAAATTGTCAATATCAATATCAACGCCCCTGATCCGTCCGTTCTCAATATCGATCACGGATTCACGAACCATTTCTCTTCTGCCGTCTATCAGATTTCCTTTAAGCAGCATCTACATGTTCCCCTGTATACCAATGCTGATACTACTCCCACCAAAATAACCTGTGAGAAATATCTGTACAGCTATTCTTGACTTATTATGCACCATTTCTATAATCTCCTTTCACAAAGTCCAATGTCGCAGTGGCTTTAAAGCTCATCTGCCAATAAGCGCGCTGCAGTTATGCTCACTTGAATAACTATTTGAGGTTCTTTGGATTTGAGCGAATCAAGGAAATATTTGAAGTTTGTGTAAACCATGTTGAGTTTCCATTGTCGAGGATTCTTTGCCTGTTCAGTCAACAGTTCTGCAGCCCGTATAGCCCGTATTACAGTATCATCCGTTTGGCTCTCTATTACGGAAATCTCAACGTAAGCGTTGGATTTACTGTTTGGGAACGAAATTACGGCGGCCGTTAATTTTGCCCCCACAATGTCACCTGCCTCAGCCTGTGCGACAGCGATAGCCCTTAAGCGTTCTCCATGGTCATAATTATTTGTATGGATGTCATCCATTGCTGTTTCTTTGGCGCCAACGAAGTCTCCTCTTCCTAACTGTGCTTCATAAATGTTTATATACGCCTGCTGATTAAACTTAGTCTGCTTAGCCGTTTTTTTCGCTCCAGATATATCACCGGCCATTGCCTGAAAACTAGCCACCATAGCGAAATGTGGGAACAATCTATCATCATCTTGTGGTTGCAAATAGAGCAATTGTATTGCTTTACGAAACCAGACTCTTGCATTTGAATGATGACCCGAATTTTCGTAGGCTGAAGCTATTTTAGCATAGCTTACCGCTGTATCTGCATCAACTAAGTCATACCCATATAAATTAACTTTACCCTTCTTAATGGCTGCGGCTTTTTCCATCTTAGTAACTAAGTCTTGAACACTTGTGAAGTTACCCACGCGGGCCTGCATCTCAGCAGTAATTGCATAAATATAGGGATCCGTGGTCTCGATCGGCAATAAATTAACAGCCTTCAGACCGAAATTAATAAGAATTTTGATTTTTTCTTTCACCTTGTCCTGTAGTATCGAAATGCGTGCATTTACCTGCTTTGAATTGGCGGCATCGGGCAGGGCTGCAAGGTAGGCATTGTACCAGGCAATGGTAATCAGCTCCCGCCCGCCGGCGCTGTCGTTGGCAAGGGCAAGGTTAAATAGGGACTTGGGCGATGCTGGTGCTGCCTTTTGGGCCTCGCCAAAATGCTTGATCGCAAGCCCCCACTCCTGCTGCTCTGCTGCCGCCAGGCCGCGGGTCATTGCCTCCTTAGCCTCGGGCGGAAGGGGGGATTCAGTCTGTTGAGCAAACACCACTCTCCCTGACACTATCCAGAAAACAAAAAATCCGGTGAGAAATATCTGGACTGCCTTTCTTGACTTATTATGCGTCATCTCCTTTATCTCCCTTCACAAAGTCCCCCTGCTGCAGTGACGATTCAGATCTCTAAAACCGTACCTTTTCAGTGGAAAGGTCAAACCATGATCCTCCAGACTATTTCGGCAAATCATCAACAAATAGCAGTCTCACCATATCGGCCTCAAGGAGACCTTCGGCATAATTGAGCATCTCGCGGATACGCCTGTCCTTTGGGTTCATCCGAAGTGCGCCTTCAAAACTGTAGACAGCTCCCAGGTAATCTCCGCTTTCAATGCATATAAAGCCTTCCCTAAGCGTTTGCATTGTAACGGGGGCAAGCGTATCCTCCAAGAATATATCGTTCAATTCTTTCTGTAACTGAGCCTCAACCCTGGCTTCTTGAAATTGTTGGTACGCGTAAAGTCCTTCTGTATAATTAAGAGCATCACGGACAGCCTGGGCAATGTCTTTATCCTTTTTCTTCTCTAGGGCATCCTTCAGAAAACCTATGCTTGCCTCCCAATCGCCTTTTCCAAATTGCAGGGCATCAAGAAGGATTTCTGCTTTTGGACTGCCCTTCTGTCCCTTCTCTCTTAGGTACAAGACATGGCCAAGGGCCAATTGAATACCGCGGGCGTTGGGGCTAAGCTTCAGGGCTTCCCTATAATAGCGAATAGAGTCTACGTAATCACCCCTGGCAAAGCTATCAAGACCTTTGGCAGTCAGATCATCGAGTGTAGCTCCCCCCTTTTGAGGAGACACAGCGTCTCTCAGGTCGTTTCGGTCTTTCTTCACCGTCGCCTTCGAGGTGCCCTTTACATCTTCCGGGTGGACTACAAGAGGCTCATCTATGCCCATAAATCGTAGATCCACCGGAGCCGAGTCTTTGCTGCCCTTTGAGAAAAGTGGCACAATTGGGCCCTGAGGCGAGGACTTGGCTTTGTCAACAGCCGCCCTGACGTCCTTATCAAAGGCATCCAGTTGATTTCTGTATGCCGCAGCCTCCACTAAAAGCAGTTTCATCATGCTGCGGCACTCTTCGTTAAGCGAACTGTTGCCGGCAGGTACGCGGCTGCACCTGTTATCGTGCCTGTCTATCTCCCTTTCCAGGTTGATGCGCTGATCATTCAATGCCTGTCTTTGTCGGTTAAGCTCCATGCGTTTCTGCCCCATGACCTCATCAGGAACAGACGAAGGCTTCTCCAGCCGTTCGGTAGAGGGGGATGTAACAAGGGGGGCATAAGAAGGGGGAGGCAGGAAAAAAGAGAGGATGATAAGAACAATGAAAACCTGAAGTGTGAATGTTTTCATTTCAAGCCCCTTTCAGATTCGTCAGTCAGTCGAATTTACGGTGAGAAGATGCTGGAGACTTTAAGTGTCACTTGTTAGTTTTGCCCGTAGTCTCCGGCTGCTTTTTGGTCTTTCGCAATAATTCCCCAATGGCATAATTGTAAAATTGCTCAAGCTTTTCAGTACCTGATATTTTCTCCTTGGTTCTAGCTACCTTAACGGTCCAATCGTTTGGCCTTTCACTTCCGGATATGTTGCTTAGCTCCTTCAATTTAACATTAAGATCTGCCCTTTTTCCCCTTGATATCTCCCGTTGCTTCTCTAACGCAATAATTTGAGGTATCCTGTTTCTGTCCGCATCGGATACAACAGGTGCTTTCCACGGATTTTTCCCAAAATCCTTTGGAAGGGATGTCAGAATCCCAGCCTCATCGCCAAGGGTATCAAAACCCAATTGCGCGTCACCCTTCCTCTGTTCAATGCTCCCTGCGGAAGCTGCCCTTTTTCCGCTTTTCAGAGTGCTTTTTAATTTGACTTTGTAAAGATAGTGTTTGTATTTTAAATGTTAAAAATGTATAAAGAAATCATGATGATAACGCCAAAGAAAACATTTTACTGAACAAAGGAGTAAATCTTATGCAACCCCCCCCG
>Ga0233431_1000408_pt1 | contig 97498 bp, 94 predicted proteins | sample SI_118_April2016_FD_179867 | JGI IMG/M metagenome (GOLD analysis project Ga0233431, IMG submission 179867) | Seawater microbial communities from Saanich Inlet, British Columbia, Canada - SI_118_April2016_200_MG | ecosystem: Environmental > Aquatic > Marine > Inlet | place: Canada: British... | reverse complement strand
TCTGACCAATTAGTAACTTTGTAGCGGGTTGGTGAGGGATGCTTTTTCATTGTGGGGGATACTCCCATTTCTCTATTTCCCCCACGGCAAGATTAACCGCTTATTCGCATTTGTGCAACAAAGCCTGCTGTAGCAAAAGACGATACTTAATTCGTAGGAGAATAAAATGAGAGGTAAATCAGCGATTGGTTTTTCCCTGTTTTTCCTCATTATTGCCGGACTTTTATCTTGTAGCTTCAATTCTGAGGAAATTGATGAATTAGAGACACAGGTAACCAAGCTCACCTCCGAATTACAGCAAAAGCAGGAGGATTATAACTCCCTCGTTGTTGCACATCATGAACTGGAATTGACTGCTGAACAGATGAACCAAGACATTGAGGAATTTAGGGACGAAAATGTCAGTCTTAATTCTGAGCTTATCGTTGCCCAGACAGAAATAGCTAAATTGAATGCATCATCTGGCCCGACCATTTCCTCACTCATAACACAAATAGGCGAATTGCAAGCAGAGAATGATAATTTTAATATCCAGGTTGCTCAATTGACAAAACAACTTACGCCGTCTCCAGACCATGCACTGACATGGGTTCAAGTCAAAAATGACCCTGACCTTCGCAGTACCTCTTGGGCTGGGCAGGGATATACATGGCAGAGCAAAGTGGAGGAGATTGGCAGGCAGTATCATGCAAGCCATATTTTCATAGAAGGTGAAACGGATTGTAACGACATGGCCATTGATATTTGGAATATGCTACTTGCGCAGGATATAAAATCCGTCATAACAATTGGCAGCTTAGACAATTCAATGGTTACTTTTGATCAATGTGACCATGCATGGCTCTCCGTATTTGATTCAGAGGGGGAATTTGTTTCACTTGAGCCAACTACTGGACAAGTGTTCTACTCTAATACTGCCGGGCATGAGCAATACATTGGCGGATTCTTCTACAAAAAACCCTCTGATCTTCGTTCAGATATGATGAAACGGTGGTAATGTTGACTATTAAGTTTACGGTCAATACTCCATTCTTTTACTGTTTATAGCGTAATGAAATGAACATCCATGGGGATTTGTAACACAACCTAACCAATCATTGCACCCGACTTTGTGGGGCGTCTTCCTTTGAGCCTGATTCTGCAACCGGAAGTCGTTTTGTTTCAGCTTGGTGGCACGAGGGCAATAACATGTTAAAATACAAAGTTAAAACTTCTGCTATAATGCCAGGAAGGTTTGGGTGCCGCCCTGTACAGTTGGCCATACCCGGCGGCTCCTGAATTCGGACGTTATGCCTAAAAGATCGAACCATGAGTAAAGTCAAAGCAAAAATCATTTCTATTGGACACCTTCCTGCTGATATTGATTTGACAAAAATCGCAAGCTGGAAATCTGGCCTATTCGAGTTATCTGACGTTATAGAACACTATGAGCTGAGATGCGATTCAGATACAGATGACTGGGAGTATTCTGATGCAAATATTTGTACCCAACTACCAGAAAGAGGTATCGAGGATTTATTAGTTGCTTTAGTTAATGTCCCTCTGGAAAACAACTATTACCTACGTCGAGTTCAAAATAATATGCTCGTAATTACTTTCTATGAAATAGCTGATTCTTTGAGGCAAAACAGAATACCCCTTGAAAACGTGGTCTTGCGTTCACTTTATGCCTGCTCTCTAGTTCATCGAAGAAACAGCGGCCATATCCCAGAAATGTGGGAGCTTAGTAAATTTACTCATGACGAGACTAGAGGTTGTATATACGATATGACTGGTGTGAAAGAAGAAATAGCATTCTCTTGCGTCAAACCGATCATATGTTCCGAATGCTATGAGCGATCAGTTCGAGAAAAAGTATCTCGTACAACTCTTGACGAGGCCAGATCTGAATTAACAAAGATTAATAAGCAGCTATTCTATCAAATTACTGATTTAGTCAAAGCTCATCCGATAATCGCAATCATAGTATCATCAATATGGGCCATTTTGCTTAGCTGTATAGGTTCTTTGCTAGGCAACTTATTGTTTTAGGCATAACTCATTGAACTACGACTGCGAATCCCTACTTTAATCCGTGCGATTCAAAGGTTTCCTGACCAATCCCAAGGATGCCAACTTTGCCTCACGTCGCTTTATGGCCAAGTCAATGAACGGATCATCAAGCATACGGGCAATTTCTTGTCTGACAAATTTCTTACCGTATGATACTGAATTCTCCAAGCCCATCGACATATCAACCGTTGCTGCCATAGTGACCATTATCCCACGAGCCTGTTGTTTAAGTGCAGTGAACTTCGGTTTGTACTGTCTTACCCGAATTACCCCGGTAGGTTCCCCGAACAAAGTGAGTGCTTCCTGAACAACACGCCAAAAGGGCTTAATCTCCCATCGGGAACGATTGGAGTCCTTCCCCTTCTTCCGAAGAGTCAACCATTTTGTAGTTAGATATGACCACAAATCGCCAATTTGAGCATTCAAATCATCAACTGTCTCAACCTGCATCGTTCGTAGGAAATCGCGCCTAAGTTGAAACTCAACACGCGTCACCGAGTCCCCTTCTTGATAGCCGTTATTTTTCCATAAGTCATAGAACCACTCTTTCCTGCTCTGTGTTTTTATTTCTTCGATTTTATCGTATATTCGGCACAAACAGTCCCCGCTGCCAATCGTTAAGGTGTTCAATTTAGAACCTCTGGCATAAGATTTAATAGTATGGATTGTGGACTTTCTCTGAGCTCGGGTAACAACCTCGTGATGATTACGATCGATCTTAGGTAGACCATCATTAATATCAACCGAGATATCTACGCGACTCACCTTCTCTGCACATATATAAGCCCAATCGCCAAGCCACTCTTTAACATGGCTGTATGCATTCATATAGCCATCTCGCCAGAGAAATTCACTGGAGAACCTCACTTGAACTTCAGGATATGCGGCTCCTCCGTTGTACTCAGGTTTGATTTTTAACGTAATATCATTGTTCTTCAAGATGTATTGATGTTGCCGCGTTCCAGTGGGGAGAACTGCAAACAATTGACCTCGGAAATCAATGCGCCCACCGTCGGTGTCAAACTGGACAGATTTCGCCATTTCTTTGGCTTCCGCCAGCATAAACCACTCCGACTCTGCTAGGTTATAACCTTCAATACAGAAACCGACCTCCAACGTGTCAACTCCTGCTAGAACAACTTTCCTCATCGTAAACCTCCTCCTGTATTTCTAAACCCCCTGTTAGTATGTTTGGGGGTCTCGGGATTGCCCGCTATTCGTTTTGCCCTACGTCTAAAAGATGGAAAGGATAGCAGAGCGAAGCCGCCACCGCCGCTTTCGCTACTGCTACTTCCTCATCTAGCCCCTCCTCTCAACCCCTTCTATCGTGTATACTGACGTTTCGGGGATAACCTTTCCGGTTGTCTCCCGAAGCTTGGATAAGTCTGCGACTTACCCACAGTCTTCACGATACTGCTGCTGTTGCCGTTTTCCTATTTAGTTGATGAATCATGTTGCCGATCGCTTATCAATTGCCTCAGAGCATTCACAGGCACTCTTACGCATCTACCCCATCGCACCGAAGGAATTTCCCCCGAATCCAACATAGAATATATTTTTGATCTGCTCACCGAAATAAGATGAGCTGCCTCCATCGGCCTGAGTAAGAGCTTTTCCACCAGATCACCTCCCATCCTTTGTGTGTTGCATATTTGGCCTATAAGTCTTATAATACAAACACTATGGAACATAAAATCCCAAAATAAGACATAACTCTTTATGTCTATGGGACAAAAAGGGGCCGTCATGAGTCGTCCAAGAGATCCAGAGGTTGAGCGTAAAGCCTTGCAGCTACGCAATCAAGGCACTACCCTGAAAACTATCTTAGAAACAATCCAGCAGGATTTTGGTGATCGAGCACCAGACTCCATCAAGACAATTTCGCGATGGATAAAGGAGCAGAAGGATAGAATTCGTAAACTTCAGAATGAGGTTGTTACAGCCAGTGACGAGAACAGCGAGGAATGTTTCATTTCACCTATGATAGCTGAAACCATTTCCGATTCAGCCAAATCTTCTCAGAGTGATGTGCCGCCCCCGCCATCCGTGGATGACCTTATTGATCAAGGTGTACCCAAGGATAGAGCACCTTGGGTCTTGGCCAACTGGGATATGGCTTACATTGCGCGTGACCCGTATCGTTTTGAGGGCGTTCAGAAGTTGATGACCATCCTCAAAACATATCACACTATGCCATATGACAAAGCTGTGCAACTGGCGCAGCTCGAATTGACCCTAGAATACATCAACCATCCTGGACTCCGTGAGTTCATCGACCGCGCAAAGCGTTATCATCCCTGGGAGGGAGGCGAAAATCAGAAGGCCTTTGATGCTATTATGTCCCAAATTGGAACCCCAGTAATTAAATCAAGTAGGACACACGACATCGATATGATCACAAATCAGGAAGATGACGGGCGATGGAAAGCTGTTGTTATGGGTTCCCCCCAATACTCCGCATACGGCGATACAGAAGATGAAGCTTTGAACAACTTGACACCAAGAATTGACAAGACTCGTTTCAAACGAAGGGGGTGATATGAACGGAAGTATACAAAAACGTGGTAAACATTCATGGAGACTTGCGTTTGATCTAGGGAAAGATGAAAACGGCAAACGACAACGCAAGTTTGTCACTGTTCAAGGAACGAAAGCCGAGGCACAGAGACAATTGAGGGAACTGGTCTCATCGGTGGATAAAGGTTTGCCCATTGATACATCCAATATCACTGTTGGGGAGTTTCTCGATCAATGGCTAGAGACTTATGTCAAAACCAACACATCACCAAAAACATGCTATGACTATGATGGGATGATTCGGCGCTATATAAAGCCAACACTCGGACACATTCCATTGAGGAAATTGAGTCCCCAATTGATCCAACAACTTCATGCCAACATGTATGAACAGGGACTCTCAGCCAGAAGTGTTCAATATACACACAGGATATTGAAGCAATCTTTGAAGCATGCAATGAAATGGGGATTACTGTACAGGAATATCTGTGACCTGGTTGATTCTCCAAAGCTTAAGCGCAAAGAGATGCGATGTTTGGATGTATCAGAAGTTCAAAGGCTTCTGGAGGCCACTTCCGGTTCTATCTATGGGCATATCTTCCACTTGGCAGTCTATACTGGCCTTCGTCGAGGTGAACTCCTTGCACTCCGTTGGTACGACGTCGATCTACACAGCAAGACTCTATATGTGAATCAAGCTCTGACAACAATCAAGGGAAAGGGAGTAGTAGCCAGCGAGCCAAAGACTCCCAATTCCAGGCGTCTGGTAAGCTTACCACCGAGCGCAACCGGACTCCTCAGAAGTTTGAAAGCCAAACGAATGGAGCAATACGAAGCGATTGGCATTGAATGGGACCAGTCAACTTATGTCTTCTGCAACGTGGACGGGAGTCTGATAAGGCCGGACACGGTTACTCACGCCTTCCAGCGTACTGCACAAAACTTGCGATTGTCAGATGTTCGTTTTCACGATTTGAGGCATACACATGCCACGCTCATGCTCAAGCAAGGAGTTCATCCAAAAATCGTGAGTGAACGACTTGGACATGCCAGCATCCACATAACACTGGATACATACAGTCATGTGTTGCCGGGATTGCAGGAGACCGCAGCGCTCCTATTCGATGATGTTCTCAGGCAGCCATCTGAAAAACTCAGCTCAAATACCAGATGAATCTGCTGTGTCGCCAATTTGTCGCCAATTGTAGACTAAGAGGGGTCAAATAGGGTATAATTTAAAGCTGTGGGCCGCTAGCTCAATTGGCAGAGCAACTGACTCTTAATCAGTAGGTTACAGGTTCGATTCCTGTGCGGCCTACCATTCCCCCAAACATCACTCATCCTTTCGGGATGGCGACAATTATCACGGTTTCTGGTGCTTCTCAAAGCAAGGTATACACACAGTCTTGTCAGCCGTTTTTCGTGCTTTTGTAGTCATTACCATTTCTCCGCAGGACTCGCACTTTACTGAGTCCATAATCCTGGCGGGTTCAGGTTCCTCCATGTGCGCCTCCTCCAACGAGACAACATCTCCTTCAGCCGCAGTGAGAAGCCAACTAGCGAACTCTTCCCTGTTATGGAGAATGGCTTCGGGGACGTTTTGAGGACTGAATACAACGCGCACTCCTTTTCTGGAATTGCGATTGTAAAGTGTATACACCTGCTTACCATAGTCTCTAAAGATGAAATTACCTTTCCCGAACGTACAACCGGAGACGTATTGCAAGGCATCCACACCGCATGCGTTATTTTCGACGATTGCGACTAGCTCTTCGTCAACTGCATGTGAACCCGATAATAATTCCATCGCCGCCTTCGTCATTCTGTACCCAATCGCCAAACCGGGACAGCTATGGCCATGAAAGGCAATGAGATCATCGTATACGTCATTCATTTTATTCTCCCCCTTTGCAACACTTGATGGCCACCCTAAATCTGGATTAATCAACTGCAAGGTTCGCCAATATACTACAGAAACCGTGTTGAGTAGTCAAGGAAATATAAGGCACTACCAGGACCCCATCTTTTTTACCATTTCCCCCTCAGTAGTACATGGATAATGGTATAATGCTATGGGAAAAACAGGTTACGGGTTCGATTCCTGTAGCACACCAGTTAAGATTCAAGAGGATTTTTTTGAAGTACCGACTAGTATTTGGATTAGTTGTCCTACTCATCATCTCAGGATCGGTAGGAGGATGCGCCTGGAGAAACAACGAATTCACTATCAGAGTATCAGGCACTGATGGCCTGGAATTCAGTGGTGAATATGGGGCTACGCTGGCTGATGGCAGGATGCGCGGCGGTAAAGAGTCGAAAAGTGTCAATGGTATAGTGCCAACCGAATACTCAATAACAGCAGATGTGGTATGGTGTTCGTTTGCCAAGCAATCCGAGGGTGGCACCCTGAAGGTAGAAATATTTAAAGGCAACGAGGTTATTTCGGAATCGACTACATCAATTCCTTACGGAGTCATTTCTTTAGATGCAAGTTGAGGACCAGCAAAATAATCACTAACGCCCATACTCATTACCCTGAAAACATGCTCAGTCAGCGATTATGGGGAAATGCGGCAAAGTATTTTAACTTCAGTCCACCTTGTTGGCAAACTTCCTCACCCGTATCTTCGTCGCGGTCTCGATATTATACGTACCGATTGCCTCCTGTACCGCAACAATGATTCGATCCAGCCATCTTGAAATAGTCGCAGACAGAATTCCCCATTTACTCTTCTTCATCTTTCCCCCTAAACAGTCTATACATTGCAAGATAATTATGATAAAAACCTTTCCTTGGAAAACACTTGTATATAAGAAATTGGTTTTCTCTACGTTCATAGTCTATCCGGATACGTTATTTGAGCATATAGGAAATTGGTCCCGGGTAACCGGTTTTGAAGCTATTTTGATAGATAGCAAAACTTGCAATAAGTATTTGAATGGGAATATAATGCAAATCGAGGACAAGTCAGCATTTAAGCAAAGATACCTTATGCTTCTCCAGCCCTACCTATTTTTTTGTTTAACAACACAACATGAAGAGGATAGCAAGCTATGTTGGCCAACTATATTCTTAGAAGCATCTTGAAGGCCATCAGGATTATCCTTTGGCCAGTTGACATGGCCTTGGTTTATTTCTACTGGCTGCTTCTTCGAATTAGTTTTGGTTTGCTGTCGCCGGTATATACCATTATCTTCAATGTGGTATGGTTTCCGTTCAGTTTGTATATAAGGATAACTGTTTGGATTTACCGGGAGCTGTTCACTCCACGTCCACTATTAGCTGTAATTTCAATACCTCTACTCACAATCCTAGATATAGCTCGGATGATACTGCCCAATCCAAGTATGTCCGACAGGCTAGACAAAGCCCTAATTATAGAATCATGGCCATACCCGGCAATTGGTATTGCTGCTAAAACACCCAAGACAGAGGATCACTCAGCCAATTCTTGCCCTCAGTGCGGCAAACACGTGGCGAGCAATTGGGAAGTATGCCAATTCTGCGGGGAGAAACTTGACTCATGCCCTTACTGCGGCAATGTAATTGGAATAACCACTGTCCACTGCCCCATGTGTGGAACGACAATCGCGGAAAAATCTTCCGTAATACGCCAGTGCCCAATGTGTGGCGATATGGTCAACCCTGAGTGGAAAAAGTGCCTCCGATGCAGTGAACCACTGGTTTAAGCATCACCGATTTTCAGGCAAGTTATTCGGCCTCTGTTTCTTCCTCTGTTCGCGCTTTTATATCCTCGACAATTTCCTTCATCGCGGCAATATTCAAATAAGGTTCGACTTTGAAATCACCAGTCGAAATCCCCCCTAAAACCCAATCGAGTACATCCAGCACATCATGAGCAAAGTCCACATCTTCATCTTCGGATTCTTCTTCAGTGCCAGAATCCACAATGAAATCTGTAATCTCCACTATTTCGTCCCTGAGTTCTTTGATCTCTTTCTCGCTTCTCATTTTCTTAAGGCCCCTTTGCTCGCAATAGTTACGATCCCTTACTCGAACCGAAACAGCAACTTAAGCAACATCATACCGCCTGAACACCTGATAGCGCAACTTCCACACATATCGCTTATTGCGAACCGTAGTAGCACAAGGTAGAATCTAGGCAGTAGATCGTTTAAGGAATTACATGTACATTCTGGGCACCGCAGGACACGTAGACCACGGGAAATCGACTCTGGTCCATGCCCTTACCGGCATCGATCCCGATCGCCTGGCCGAAGAAAAAGAACGCGGCCTGACTATCGACCTTGGTTTCGCCTGGCTGAAGCTCCCCAGCGGGAAAGAAGTGAGTATTGTAGACGTACCTGGCCACGAAAGGTTCGTCAAAAATATGCTCGCCGGCATTGGGGCAATCGACCTAGCGCTGCTGGTCATCGCTGCTGATGAAGGCGTGATGCCTCAAACCAGAGAGCATCTGGCTATCCTAGATTTGCTCAATGTCACTCAAGGCATCGTCGTCATCACCAAGAAAGATATGGTAGATGAGGAAATGGTGGAACTGGTTACGATGGATGCCGAGGAAGTGATTTTGGGTACGGCATTGGAGGGTGCTCCAATAATCCTCACCTCCGCCAAAACCGGAGAAGGATTGGGCGAGCTAGTATCCACCATCGACGAACTTCTCGAATCCACCACTCCACGCAGGGATATCGGCAAACCAAGGTTCTCAATCGATCGAGTCTTCACTATGAAAGGTTTTGGCACCGTGGTCACCGGCACGCTCATAGATGGAAAACTTGCTGTAGGCCAGCAAGTGGAAATATTGCCAAAAGGTCAACGAGTCAACATTCGCGGATTACAGACACACAAACAGAAAATAGAAACAGCTTTGCCTGGTAGCCGAGTTGCCGTGAATATCGGAGGCATCGCAGTTGAGGAATTGCATAGAGGAATGGTCCTCACTACCACAGGATGGCTCGCTCCCACTCGATTTATAGACGTCAGCATCCGTGCCGTCTCCGCTTTGGAACAACCGATCACGCATAACAAATCGATAACTTTCCACACGGGTACAAGCGAAGTGACAGGCAAGCTCCGGTTATTGGATAAAGATAAACTCACCTCTGGAGAAAGTGGCTGGGCGCAGTTAATGCTCGCCACACCAGTGCCCGTATCACGAGGTGATCTATTCATTATCCGCTCGTCATCGGGCACACTGGGTGGCGGAACCATCATAGATCCCAAAGCCCGACGGCACCGCCGTTTCCAGCAAAGTGTTATAGAGAGCCTGAAAGCCAGAGGAAAAGGCACCTTGGACGAAATACTTTTGGCCACTCTTGAAGCTAACGAACCCGCTGTATTTGGAGCGCTTTTACCCTTGTGCAACCTCTCACAAGAGGAATCAGCAAAAGCCCTTGAAATATTGACTACAGATAATCGTGTAGTGATGTTTGGCTCGAAAGGACCTCGATCATTGCTGATATCCATTGGCGGATGGAATCGATTAACAGGTGAAGCTCATAAGTCAATCGAGACTTATCACGTTCAATTCCCTCTGCGACTCGGTATGCCCAAAGAGGAACTGAGAAGTCGCCTTAAAATCGCCTCGCAGCATTTCAACGATGTTTTGCAAAGACTTGCAGGGGACGGCATTTTGATCGAAGAAGGCGCTTTAGTCAGGCTCCCATCGCACGAAATCAAATTATCACAAAAGCAACAAGCCCAGGTTGATTCTCTTTTGGCATCCCTCAAACAAAATCCTTATTCTCCTACCGGCGTTGAGCTGCCGGAACCGGAACTTCTGAACGCACTCACCGGAAAACGACTGGTGGTAAAGATGAGCGATAATGTCATCTTTGATGCCTCTGCATACGATGAAATGGTTGCACGCGTCATCGATCATTTGAAAGCCAATGGAAAGATAACCGTAGCCGAGGTCAGGGACATGTTCACCACCAGCCGCAAATACGCTCTGGCGCTAATGGAACATCTCGATGAACAGAAAGTAACCCGGCGCGTCGGTGACGAGCGGGTATTGAGATAACAAACAAACCATCCCCCGTATAGCCCGACTTCTCTGTGGCGGAAAAAGAGATTGCTGAACACGGGTAACAATTATTAGAACATGAAAACCATATACTCACATTCAGATGATGATAACTTCGCTTGGATTTACAACAAGCACTGGGGACCTTATGCCAATCAAGCGCTTCCCATCCTGGAACAATTAATGCTACCGTTTCTCCCCTCAGAGGCTCATATTCTCGATCTCTGTTGCGGAACGGGACAACTGGCAACTAAGCTAATAGCCAAAGGATATAGCGTTACCGGAATTGACGTATCCAATGAGATGATTCGCTTTGCCCGTGAAAACGCTCCAAATGGCGATTTCATTGTGCAGGATGCACGTCATTTCCATTTCCCTCGAACCTTCGATGCAGCCGTTTCAACATATGACGGCCTCAATTTCATCATGAGTCCACCGGAACTCACGACTGTCTTTGAGAACGTTTTCGAATCTCTTCAAAATGGTGGTATATTCCTCTTCGATCTAAACACCGAAGCCGGGTATCTCTACCACTGGGAAGATGGAACATTCAGCATTGTTGAAGAGGATCACGCCTGCATTGTTCGATACGAATACAATGCCGATGAAAAACTAGTTAGGTTCGATGTAACTATTTTTCGTCTACTGGAAGGATGGCTTCGCACCGATCTGACTTTTTACCAAAGATGCTATTCGAGTTTTGATATTCGGTATGCACTCAATCTAGCCGGTTTCACAGATATCAGTATCTATGGATATCACGATGAACTTGGCCTAACCGAACTTTCCCTGGAAAGCGAGCGGATGTACATCGTTTGCCGCAAGTCTTGAGTCTACCAGTATATTTGATCCTGTTTATCGTATTTTCAATAGCCAGGATATCTGCAAACTAACAGAAATGAAGAATACTTTTCGCATGAAACAACTCACTTTCAGCATCGTTTTAATCATGATAGTTATCGTATGCTTATGCGCATGCGATGAAGAGGAAAGCGCTCACAACATAGAGAAGCCATCCCCAATCACAGGTGAAACCCGGTCGTTCGCCCTTGGATTCACCGATTTCCCATACGCCCGCACATCCGACGCATATCTGGAAGGTTACGATATCATAGAAAAAGACGCCGATATGGCGGTGATGCACTTCGACGACGGTATTCCTTGGCAATCTGCCTTCGATAAAAGTGGTTACGGAACCGAAATTGAAAACGAACTCAAGGTAAAAGTGTCATTGATACCTGATGACCATCTTATCTATCTTGCCATCACGCCCATTTCATTCGAGCGCGACGATATAGCTAAAAATAAGGGTGATGAAGAAATTCCCTGGCGCCCTCGGTTTGACGATCCCGACGTCATTACAGCCTACATCAACCATGCCAACAAAATGATAGAAATATTCTCCCCCGATTATTTTGCTTACGCTATCGAAGTAAACCTTTTCTTCAGCAAAACACCGGATCGATGGGAAGAGTTCATAAGATTAGCTGCAGCCACATACGCCAGCATAAAGGCTGATCACCCATCGCTTCCTGTTTTCATCACCATACAGGCCGATTTCTTCCATCCTGAACCTGAAAACCAGACTGCGGCACTGCAAGAAATACTCCCCTACACCGACTACATTGCCATCAGCACGTATCCGTTCACAAACCAGATGGACCAAACTCAGCTATCAAGCAACCATTTTTCTGCGATTACGAACCTAGCGCCCAACAAGCCTTTCGCGATTTCAGAAACGGCCTGGCCGGCCGAGGATATCACCGATCCCTATCCCATCACCATAGAGGGGAGTGAAGAATATCAAAGCGCTTATCTTGAGTGGTTGATTGACGAAGCGAAGCGATTGGATGCGGTGTTCGTTACATGGTTTTTTACCAGGGATTACGATCAATTTTGGGAAGCGGAACTTCAAAATAGCCCCATAGCACCCATCATCCGCATCTGGAAAGATACCGGCCTCTACGATGGTGAAGGTAATCTTCGGCCAGCGCTCGGTATTTGGAGAGAGGCTCTCGCTTTAGCAAGAGAAGGGGAGTGAAAGCAGTTATGGAATCATTTATTAAGGCCATAAGTGACCGCATATCCGTCAGGACTTTTTCGGATCAACCCATTGAAAAGGAAAAACGTTCAATAATTATCGATTCGCTCCGATCCAACCAGGAAGGCCCATTCGGCAATAGAATGAGGTTTGAGCTTATCGATCTTGACGAAATAGATGAGAAAGAGATAAAAAGCCTTGGAACCTATGGGATGATAACCGGGGCCAGACTCTACATTGCGAGCGCTGTCAGTGACACCGACCGCGCCATGGAAGATATCGGGTATTGCTTCGAGAAAATTATCCTTTCAGCCACCAATCTCGGATTGGGAACATGCTGGATGGGTGGCACCTTCAAAAGAGCCAGTTTCGCCAAAAAGATCGATGCTTCTGAAGGCGAAATGGTTCCTGCCGTCAGTCCAATCGGTTATGCCCATGAAAGACGAACCATCAAAGATAAAGCCATCCGGCGTTTTGCCAAATCAGACAAAAGAAAATCATGGGAAGAGTTGTTCTTCGATGAGGATACTGACACTCCTCTATCGCAAGCTAATTCCGGCAAATATGAAACCTCGCTCGAATGTGTCCGAATAGGGCCTTCGGCTTCAAATCTGCAACCCTGGCGAATCATCAAGGAGAAAGGGCGGGAAACGTTCCATTTATATTTAAAACGAACCAAAGGGTACGAGAAAGCATTAAAGGGTATAGACCTACAAAGCATCGATATGGGAATAGCCATGTGTCATTTTGAGCTTGCTGCCCAGGAATTGGGACTAGAGGGGAAATGGGAGGAACAGGAACCGACTAATGCCGTGCGAAATATGGAATATGTAACCTCGTGGACACATATGTAGAGACGTCCTGACAGGACGTCTCTACCCTTGATTTATTGCCCCATTCTATCTAGCAAGAGCCAAAATCAAACTCACGACTCTAAAATAAACTGGTCAATCAGTATCCCCTCAAGATCATAGGCCGATATCTCAATCTGATCCTCGGTGGTTGTTACACAAACATAATGAAGCGTCTTAATAGTCTTAAACCTGGTGATTTCATCAGGTTTGTAGCCGTACTTCCCCACCAGCTCATCCAAATTCGCAAGAGAGCGAAGATGCCCACCCGCCCCACCTGTTGTGACCTGCATTAATCCACGATATTCAAAGCTGGCATAGGAGTGCTCATGGCCATTAAAGAACACATCGACACCTTTCTCTACCAGCATGTCGGCCAGCCTGTCCCTCAGATCGAGATCCCCATCCAACGAACCGCCAAAATGATCTCCCAGCGAATACAGTGGCGCATGCGCAAGCACAAATATATGCGGTTTGTTCGTCCTGTTGAGATCATCCTCCAGCCATGCTAATTGTTTTTCAGAAATACGATGTTCGTATCCCGGCATAAAAGCGTCCAGGACTACAAAATGGCTATCTTCGGTATCAAACGAATAATAAGTATTGCCACCCTGGAATATGATATCCTTGGTAACACCCCACCCGCTTCCGGCAGCATCATGATTGCCCATTACCGGCCACCATGTTATGTCTAGCACATCCATATCGCTTAAAAATCGTTTTGCCTGACTATCCACATTCATCGCCATGAAGCTATCACCAACGTAAAAATCGCCTAAATGGACGGCCATTGGCACATCTATCTCATTTACTAGCCGAAGCATGCTATCAAAATTCGGGGCTACAGGCCAAACATAACCAAAGCTACCCTGAGAATCTCCAAACACTACAAAATCAGCTTTCGTTCCTTCCGGCCCACTGAAATTAGTCGGCAATGATTCATTTATCTGAGCTGCAACAAAATGGGGTGTAGACAGGATCAAGCATACCATCAACAGGAATAGAATAGGCCATTCCCTCCATATGAGTCTCGTCCCGCTCATTCTGTGTACTTGTCCCTTTGCACCCATCTATTTACCCCTTACTGAATAGCCACTAAAAGAGGGATACCCTTGCGCCGTATCCCTCATCGATAGCATCCTGATAACAGTCCGAGAACCTGATCGTTGCTGTAATTCGGCTTTTCCCAACGTAGTTGTAGTTCCAATTGAATCTATTTTGAGTTTGGATGATTCTCTTTTAATCTATCTAACAAAAGTGTAGATTATTACAGACTCATTGCGTAACGTGGCCAACACCGAATTGTATAAGGGATTTTACCCAAAAATATCCCATGGCTTTCACAAAGAAAGAAGAGGGTAAACTAGAGGTCTTGGTGGTGCAACTGTGATCCGTAAACCGATACGGACTAATTTACAACATGATCCGAGGGACCGATCAGACTCATTTTCTAAGCATTGTCTCTATATTTTGCTGGAACACGCGATAGTTGATAATTAATCTGTATTCAAAAGAGTATTCAGCTCTAATACTAACGGAGATAACACATCTCCAATTGATTCGTTAAACCGTAGATGGCAGTAGTTATCAAGAGGTGTTTCACCCTGATTGATAATAACGAGTCTAGCACCAGCACTCAGAGCTACCCGAGGCATATTGGCCGCCGGATAAACCATCAAACTTGAGCCTACAACAACAAAAAGATCACTGCTTTTGGAGTGTCGCTCAGCCTCTTGCACCTCTTTCTCCGGCAGCGAATCGCCAAAGTCTACTACACTGGAAACCAGTTTGCCATTGCATATGGGGCAAGTGTGAAGATCGGGGAAATTGTCACATTTGAAATCACAATCTGTGCATTGCAATTTGGTCACATTCCCATGCAGTTCCGCCAGCAACTCCGGGCGGATTCCGGATTCCAGGTGAAGATTATCAACATTCTGGGAAATCAAAAAGGCGAGTGCCCCCAATTCTTGAAGATCCAAAAGAGCTTTGTGGGATAGATTTGGTTTGGCATCAGCCCAATCGAACTCAACGGGACCCAAGCCTTTTGCTCGGCGGGTCCAAACGCCATCCGGCCCTCTAAAATCAGGCAAACCCGATTCAGTGCTAATGCCAGCACCAGTGAAGAAAACAGGATACTTTGCTACTCGTGTCCATCGGGCAAGTAACTTGATTCTCTCTTGAGGATCAGAATCACCGGGTGCCATCTACAAAACCCCTAACACCCAACCTTCAATCCCTGCTTGCTGCCTCTCTGCATCTGAGAGATCGGGGGTAAAACAATCCGCAAGTTGATCCTGTTCATCCATATCCATCGCCCATTGCACACAAGCCAGTGCGTCTTGCTCATGAGATTTTACTCCCTGATTATAAAGGGCAGGATACCATTCGACCATGAAATGAGCCGATCCTTCCGGACTCCAGCCATCAAATGGCCAGCAATGCAAGGGCACTTTCTGTTGCTCACATGTTGCTCGAATATTGAACAGGTAAGGTATTCCACAGATACTCTGCAGACCAACAGATCCTTGCCCTCCAACTTTGAAGATCGGCTTGAAGCCCAATTCCCTACGTTCCGTTAAACGATACTCCCTAAAAGGTGCCTTGGTGTACGGGAATTTCGGGTCGGTCGGCTGGGCAAAGTTCGGGCCCCAGAAAGGACCTATCCCTGTCTCTATTTGGTGCGAGAGCTTCCGGTTGGCCAGCTTTGCCCAATCCCGTGCATTTGATTCCGGTTTCTCAACAATCGGGGGTAAATTGGCAGCGCCGTCAACCAAATCGCGGGTAACATCAACCCAGGCCTCCGAACGGTCGGTAAGGCTCTGCCAAAATCCTTGAGGAAATGAATACGAGAAATCAAAACCACACAACACTCTCTTACCTCTTGAGTTATGATGGAGAAGGCGCTGAAGAAGATAAAGGACCGCTTCAAATCTGGTGAAGCGGTCCTTTTGGACATCCGGGGAGGTACCACGTTCGGCCTCAGCAAAGGCAATGCTGGCCTTTTGCCTTCCAGCATCTTTTGACTCGCTGAATGCGACGGTTATATACACATCAAAAAGGGGCATAAGACACCTTTAGACGGCATGCCGCCCAGCAATCCGTAGCACTTTTGATTGGAGAGATTACATTTAGGCTTTGCCTATTCTGAATACCTTGGTGCCACACTTAGGACATACGCCCTGAGTCGCAGGCTTCCCGTTTTTCATGGTGATTTTCTTGGGATTCTTGATTTCCTTCTTGGCCCGGCATTTCATGCAATATGCTTCCATTCGTGCACCTCCTTTTCCGTGAAGGATAATACATTCGCTATACGATTGTCAATACCCTAATTTTCGTTCACCACGATATTACGCAAAATTCCGATGCCTTCGATACTGATTTCGATCGTGTCCCCATCGCTTATTCGCCCTATCCCTGATGGGGTTCCGGTGGCAATCACATCGCCCGGAAGCAAGGTCATCACACCAGAAATAAAATTCACGACTCGGGGAATTCCGAAAATCAGATCGCTCGTCCTACTGGATTGACACAGCTCGCCATTTAGGAATGTTTCAATTTTAAGATCGTCAGGGCTTATGGCTGTCTCAACGAATGGACCGATGGGAGCAAAGGTATCATAACCCTTGGCTCTGGTCCACTGACCATCATCCCTTTGATTGTACCGCTCCGAAACATCGTTGAAACAAGTATAGCCCAGTATATATTCAGATGCTTTTTCTGCAGGAACAGATTTTGCCTTTCTGCCGATAACTATACCCAATTCCCCTTCGTAGTCCGTACGTTTGGTACCTTGAGGCAGGACTATTGCATCTCCGGGACCAATAACCGCTGTGGACGGTTTCATAAAAATGAGGGGTACTTCGGGGATGGGAAGTTTGGTCTCTTCAGCATGACTGCGATAATTCAATCCTAAACAAACGATTTTCGAAGGTGAGCAAGGAGCTTTCAATGTCACTTCATTCAAGCCAAACGTGCTGCCATCAAACACATAATTTGTATCAGAACCCTTGAATTGGGAAAAGGGACTACCCTGCAAACCTCTTATGAGGTCGTTTTCTATCACGCCATATCTATTCTTGCCCTGGGACAAAAACCGAACAATACGCATGGGACTTAACTATTTCCTTTCCTAACGAGTTTCTGTACTTCTTCCACTACCCGTTGGGGAGTTAATCCAAGTTTCTCATAAACCACTTTTGATGGAGCCGAAGCGCCAAAATGCGTCACCCCAATAGCAATCCCGTCAATACCAACGTATCGTTCCCAACCGAGTGTTGTTCCAGCCTCTATAGAAACGCGAGCCCGAATATTGGGAGGCAACACTTGATCACGGTAATCTTGCGGTTGAGCATCAAACAGCTCCCAGGAAGGCATTGAGACAACGCGAGCAGCGATACCCTCTCCTTGCAACACCTCTCCTGCTTTAAGAGCGATGTCAACCTCAGAACCAGTAGCAATGATGATTACATCCGGTGACGTTGACGCTTCCCACAAAACATATCCACCACGGTGAACTCCACTTGCTGGAGCAAGTTTGGTCCGATCGATTACAGGTAAGCCTTGTCGGCTGAGAGCCAGAGCTGTTGGGCCATCCTCCCGTTCCAAAGCAACTCTCCATGCCTCAACCGTCTCGGTTGCGTCAGCCGGACGAAAAGTGATCAGATTTGGTACAGACCTCAGCCCGATCAGTTGCTCGATCGGCTGGTGAGTTGGGCCATCTTCGCCAACCCCAACCGAGTCATGCGTAAAAACAAACACCACTCTCAATTTCATCAATGCTGCCAGACGAACCGGCGCGCGCATATAATCGTAAAAAACCAAGAATGTCGCAGCATAGGGGATCACTCCTCCGTGAAGGGCCATTCCATTAGCAATAGCTCCCATAGCATGTTCCCGAATTCCAAAGTGCATATTATGGCCATTATAGTCTTCAGCGCTATAGTCGCCCCGGTCTTTCATAATGGTTTTAGTAGAAGGCGAAAGGTCAGCCGAACCGCCCATGAGAGAGTGGAGATATGGAGCGATTGTGTTAAGCACCTGCCCGGAAGCAGCGCGTGTAGCGATTGGCTTTTCCTGATTAGAAAACAGCCCCTCAAGCCCCGTGTCCCATCCTTGAGGCAGGTCTCCCCGAAGTTCTCCCTCGAGCTGCTCAGCCTCCTGAGGATACTCTTTTCGATATGACTGAAGCTTGTTGTCCCAATCGGCCTGTTTCTGTTTGCCCCTCTCTTGAGCTTCTCGGAAATGCCCCGATGCCTCCGGAGGGATAGTGAACGGTTCTTCGCCTGGCCATCCCAAATTCTGCTTGGTTAAACGTATTTCATCTTCACCCAGAGGTTCACCATGAGCCCCGGCAGTACCGGCCTTGTTAGGACTACCAAAACCGATAACCGTCCTGCATATGATCAGACTTGGTTGGTCAGTCACCGCTCGGGCCTTTCTAATAGCACCATCGATCGCCTCTGTATCATTACCATCAAGGGGACCGATAACTTGCCATCCATACGCCTCGAAACGCTTCCCTACATCCTCTTTGAAAGCGATATCAGTATGACCCTCAATGGAAATATCATTGTCATCATAAAGGTATACGATTCGACCTAACTGAAGGGTACCCGCCAGCGAAGCCGCTTCCGCAGTAATCCCTTCCTCAAGATCACCATCCGAAACAATCGAGTAGATAAAGTGATCGAAGATTTCATGCCCTGGCCGGTTGTAATGCTGGGCCAACATACTCTGGGCAATAGCCATGCCTACCCCATTGGCAAACCCCTGACCCAAAGGACCTGTGGTTGCTTCCACACCCGGCGCCAAACCATATTCCGGATGTCCCGGAGTTTTGCTACCCCACTGACGGAACTGTTTGAGCTCGTCCAATGGCAAGTCATATCCCGTCAGGTGAAGGAGAGAATAGAGCATTGATGAAGCATGCCCAGCAGAAAGTATGAACCTGTCCCTATCGGGCCATTTGGGATCGGCAGGATTGTGTTTTAGAAACCTATCCCACAAGACATAAGCCATGGGAGCCATTCCCATGGGGGCTCCAGGATGGCCCGAATTCGCCTTTTGGACGATATCTATAGAAAGGCAGCGAATTGTGTTAATACAGAGTTCATCGATTTTCGGCATAGCAGTACAGTGCTCCTTAAGTCAAAAAATGGGGCAATCGCCTTCTAATTATAGCTTAGATGAGGGAGTCAACGCACGTTTTGAATTAGTCTAAGATCACCTCGTCTTGATATCCTGGCACGGAAACATCCCAACCCATTTCCCCTCTAAGATGTTCGGCAAAACTCTGTGCCACATCCGCCTCGCCATGCACCACAAACACTCGTCTGGGTGGTTTCTTGAGACCCGTCAGCCATTGTACAAGCTCGTTTCTATCGGCATGAGCAGAGAAGCCTCCAATTTGAGCAACTCTGGCCTTTATTCTATACGTCTGTCCCAATATACGGACCTTTTTTTCGCCATTAACGATTCTCCGGCCCAACGTTCCGTTTGCCTGATATCCCACAAACAAAAGCGTACTCTCCCGCCTTCCAATATTCGATACCAGATGATGCTTGATTCTGCCACCATTACACATACCGGAACCAGCTATTATCATGGAGGTACCCTTAATATGATTGATAGCCTTGGACTCATCAACTGACTTCACCAAAACAAGTCCCGGGAAATCAAACGGGGATTTTCCCTGCTGAACACGTTCGGTCATTTCCTTATCGTAGAAGTCGGGGTGATCCTTGAACACCTGGGTTACCTTCACTGCCATGGGACTATCGAGGAATACCATGATATGAGGTATGCGATTTTCGATCAATAGCTCATTCATGTGATATAAAATTTCTTGGGAACGTTCGATGGCAAAGCTGGGGACAACGATGTTACCCCCGGCCTGATGAGTGGAATTCACGACATCGGCCAGTTTTTGTGGAATATCTTCCGAATCATCATGAACCTTATCCCCATAAGTAGATTCGATCAGCACATAATCCGCCTGATCGAGCAAGGTTGGGTCTTCCAGAATGGGTTTATCAGGTCTTCCAAGATCACCAGTGAACACGACTGAGCGTTGTTCACCATTCTGATCACACCGTATTTTCACGATGGATGCACCCAATATATGGCCTGAATCATAAAATATGGCCTGGACACCATCACCAATAGAGACCGGATTCTCATATTCCACCGGGGTAAACAAAGGCAGAGACGATTCTGCGTTTTCTATTGTATAAAGGGGAGCCTCAGGGTAAGGACCGGTTCTGCCCTCACGTTCATGTCTTCTCTTTTTGAAAGCAGCATCTTCTTCCTGCAACCTGGCAGAGTCCATTAAAGCAATCTTGGCAATCTCAGCAGTGGCAGAAGTGCAGTAGATTTTCCCTTTAAACCCTTCCTTAACCAGTTTGGGAATAAGGCCCGAATGATCGACATGGGCATGAGTTAGCAATACTGCATCCAAAGTACTGGGCGGAACCACAAACGGCTCCCAGTTGCGTGATTTGAACTCCCGTTCCTGATAGAGCCCGCAGTCGACCATAAACTTGAAGCCGTTGGCTTCCAACAAATATCTGGAACCAGTGACATTCCCGGCAGCACCAAGAAATCTTAGTTTTAGTTGCACGCTAGTCCTCCATTAAAGATATAAAGGGAAACTCCGGGAACGATTAAGAAACCACCGATACACAAATAAGGTTCAGGTGAAAACAATGCAAGAGCATCACTGCTGAAGGGCCCTTTTGCCAACGATTTCATGCTTGAGATACCAGCTTTGAACAATCTCGACTACGTTATCAGGGCTATCACATACCCTTAACAGATCTATGTCTTCCTCTGATATAAACTGTTTTTCCAAAACGGTTTCCACCAACCAATCCAGGAATCCTTGCCAGAAATCGCTCTTGAACAATATCACCGGGAAAGGCCTTATCTTAAAGGTCTGCATCAGGGTAAGCACTTCGCTTAACTCATCCATAGTACCCAGTCCGCCTGGCATGATGATAAACGCAGTCGCATATTTCACCAGCATTACTTTGCGAGTGAAGAAATGATGGAAGGTAATCGATTTTGTAGTATAAGGATTTAGGAATTGTTCTGTCGGAAGCTGAATATTCAATCCCACCGATGTGGCCCCGGCATCAAACGCGCCCTTGTTAGCTGCCTCCATAACTCCCGGACCGCCACCGGTGATAATGGCAAAACCTGTCTGACCAAGCTTGTGAGCGATCTCTACAATCTCACCATACAGAGGATCATCCCGTTCGAGACGAGCAGAACCGTATATAGTAACCGCCGGCCCGATATTAGAAAGCTCATCAAAACCCTCGATCAGCTCCCCCATAATCCTGAACATACGCCAAGAGTCTTCTTTGGCAAGATCGTTGATTTCATATTCAGGAGCCATACATCCCTCCCTAAAAACAGTGGCTACTCCAACCTTCAAACCGGGTTTATTGTAGCATCTGCATCAAGACATGAACAAGGCAACACGAATCTACTAACCAGACTTCTCCCAACGAACTGACGCACCCGCCTCGCTGAGTTGAGGTATGTATTCACCGATGGATTTTTCGCTCAAAGGATTTCCCTGTAAATCAATAGCGTCCCCCTCACCAAAACCCTCATTCTCAACCAGCGGTACAATATCTGTTATCATATTCCCGCCAATCCCAAGTATTTCCAGATTGACAAGATTTGAGAGAGGAGCGATATCCATTATCTGGTTGGTACCAATCCCAAGATTAGTCAGAGTGGTGAGATTGGAGATGGGAGAGATATCACTAATATGATTTGTATGGATACCCAATGTTGTCAGTTTGGCGAGACCTGATAACGGGGTAATATCACTGATCAAATTATCACTGAGCGCAAGATCGGTGAGATTGGTGAGACAGGCAACAGGAGAGATATCGGCAACCTTGTTTCGCCAAAGGCTCAGATCGTTCAAGCCGGTGAGATCTGATACGGGAGTTATATCACTGATTTCGTTTCCATCAAGCCAGAGGAGAGTTAATCCGGTGCAATGTTCAATACCGGTTATATCCCTGATACCACTGTTTGTTGCTTCAAGCCTGGTGAGTTTTTCAACCTCAGTCTTGCTGATATCTCCAGTTGGTTTCTCGAGCGCTTCACGAATCGCGGCCTCCAGATTGGAATCCGGGAATGCCACCGTTTCGTCCGAATCGTCACAAGCGCAAACCATTATAAGTGTCAGAATGATCGTCAGGAGAACTATAATACTAGTTATTCTCATATGCCCTATCCCTCTATTCCTTTAAAAAACTGAAGTAATGCTTCCGCCGCCGGAGAAAGCACTTTTTGTCTCCGGTGAACGATAAAGAAATCACGTGCAAGTTCCAAGCCATCAACAACTAACACTCTGATCAAGCCCAGTTTTAGTTCATTTTGAACTGCTCTCTCGGAAACAATCGATACTCCGGCCCCGGATTCTACAGCTCTTTTTACCGCCTCCGTACTCCCAAGGATCATCGCGATGTTGAGATCATCAAGGGTACCCCCGGCTTGTTTTATCTGCTGTTCCATGATGACTCTGGTCCCGGAACCATTTTCTCTAAGTACAAAAGGAACTCTTTTAAGTTCCTCCATTTTCGCGTTGTTCGCTACAAACCACTTTTTGTTACTCGGAGCTATGAGCACCAGTCTATCGCTGACAAATTTGGTAAAGACCAGTTTTTCGTTTTTTTCATTGGCTCCCACAACCCCGATTTCAACATCGTTATCCAAAACCTTCTTAATAATACTACTGGTATCACCAACGCTCATTTCCACTTCTATTCCGGGATGGCTCTCTCTGAACTTTTGCAGAAGCCCAGGCAAAATATATTCCCCCGGAATGGTACTCGCACCAATCCTGATTTCACCCCATAACAATCCCTCCAGATTGTGGATAGCTTGCTCGGCCTCGTCACTCAACTCCAGAATCTGGCGTGCATACTGATACAACACTTCACCACTTTTGGTGAGCATAGTGGTCCTCCCACTACGGTCAAGCAGCCTGGTTCCCAATTCTTCTTCCAGTGAGGCAATCTGGAAACTGACCGTCGGTTGGGTCAGATTCAACTTCCCGGCAGCGAGCGAAAATCCGCGCTCATCCGATACGGTGCAGAATATCTCCAGCTGTCTTATCTCCATATCTCCTCCAAATATGGCAAATTTATATCACGGAGCACGAACTTAAGTCAAGCAAAAGCGGTTGCATTCGATCAACTCAATACAGTACAATGCCTGCGTATGGAATCCGCCAACGAATTTCGCAGCCTGCCCAGCGTAGATAAACTCCTTTCGGATGAGCGAATCCAAAAACTCCGTGATGAATATTCCCATGAGACCATCGTAAACATCGTGCGTCAACAATTGGAAGAATTGCGCCATTCTCTTTCGAAGGGAAACCCCGTTCCTTCATTCGAATCGATTGTAGACACCATCGAACATAAGGTTAATGCCTTGGGAACCATTGGTCCCAGACCAGTAATCAACGCCACAGGTGTCATCATCCACACCAACCTGGGTAGAGCTCCTTTAAGCGAATCTGCTATTGCTGCCATGAAATCGACTTCCGAAGGATTCAACAACCTGGAGATCGATCTTGAAACCGGCAAACGAGGGTCACGCAACATTCATGCTGAGGCATTGTTATGTCAACTTACCAGCGCCGAAGATGCCCTTGTAGTCAACAACAACGCATCAGCAGTTCTTTTGGCTCTCAGCGCTTTATGCAATAGAAAGGAAGTTATTGTCTCTCGTGGACACGCAGTAGAGATCGGCGGGAAGTTCCGTATCCCGGACGTAATGCGCCAAAGCGGGGCTAAACTGGTAGAAGTGGGAACCACCAACAAAACATACACTTCCGATTACGAAGAAGCCATCACCCCCCGAACAGCCGCCCTGCTTCGGGTACACTCGAGCAACTTCAAAGTCATTGGTTTTGCCGAAGAAGTAAGCATTGAAGATTTGACCGAACTGGGGAAACGACAAGACATACCTGTGCTCGACGACCTGGGAAGCGGATGCCTTTTGGACGCCACCGCTTTTGGACTGGATGCTGAACCTCGAGTGCAGGATAGTGTAGCCGCCGGGGTGGGCTTGGCCATGTTTTCGGGAGACAAACTCCTGGGAGGGCCGCAAGCGGGGATTATCGTGGGACAAGGGCATTTAATCGGAAAGCTCAAAAAGCATCCACTGGCTCGTGCCGTTCGCATCGATAAAACCAGGCTGGCAGCGCTATCGGCTACCCTGATTCACTATCTTAAAGGGGAGGCTACCCAGACAATTCCTGTTTGGCGCATGATCTCCACTCCTCTGAGTGAGATCGAAAATCGAGCCGAAAAATGGGTACATGAGATAGGCAACAATGCCAGGACAATGCCCGGCGAATCCACTGTCGGAGGAGGGAGTCTGCCGGGAGGAACCCTGCCCACCCGATTGGTGGCCATCAAACCACCGATGAAAATGAAGGTTCAGGATCTGGCACATGAACTTCGCCGCCAACCTCTGCCAATCGTAGGCCGGGTTGAAAAGAATTCACTAATCCTTGACCCACGTAGCGTCCTTCCAGAAGAAGACACCGCCATCATCCAGACATTACAAAACGTTCTTAGCTGAACCTACTAGACGATTGTTGCTCGCCTTCATCCCAGGCATCTTCAGCTATCAACGGCACAAAACGGCATCCCCCCAGATTTTGCTTCACTAATTCGCCATTTCGCTTGGTCAGTTTCAGCAATTGTTGCTCATACCGTGAACCGACCGGGATTACCAACCTGCCTCCCGGTGCCAGTTGGTCAACAAGTTCTTGTGGCACTTTGGGAGCACCTGCAGTCACAATTATTCCATCGTATGGGGCGCCATCTTTCCAACCAAGTGTCTTACCCGCAAGGTGAATTTCGATATTGGTGTAACCCAGCCTTTCCAAGGTCCGTCTGGCGATATCAATGAGCTGCGGGTGACGCTCAACACCGACCACCCATTTTGCCAATTCAGCCAATATCGCCGCTTGGTATCCACTCCCGGTTCCCACCTCCAAGACACGTTCTTGACCAGTGAGCTCCAGTGCCTCAGTCATTAAGGCTACAATAAAAGGTTGCGAAATAGTTTGGCCCATTTCGATAGGCAAGGGGGCATCATTATAGGCCATGTAACGGCTGGCAGAAGGTATGAATAATTCTCGGGGAACACGATCCATCGCCTCCACAATCCGCTCATCACCAATCTTTTTGCGCAGACTATGAAATAGCTTCTCCCGTTCTGTATCCAAATCCCGATACTCTTCCATTGCCCAATCCTTGAGAGGAAGCCTATGGTCTTCTGTCAAACCCAAAACGGCTGTTTGTTGATTATGGCATAAGATGACCAAAAGATAAAAGGGGGGAATAACCATGATCGACCTCATCCACAAATTCCGAACGGTTGTGGCCCAAGAGAGGAGTTAGTATAATCTGAATCGATGAAAGTTCGCGACCTGGGAGAATTCGGTCTTATCGAGGCTTTGAGCCAAATAGTTGATGAGGCAGGAGTGGGCATCCATTCACAACCCAACCTCATCATAGGCATCGGAGACGATGCAGCAGTATGGCAAAGTGAAGCTTCAGTGCAACTTGGGACCACGGATACACTGATCGAAGGTGTACACTTTGATCTGAGCATGACCTCATGGTTCGATCTGGGATGGAAATCTCTGGCCGTTAACATCAGCGATATCGCTGCGATGGGAGGAGCACCAACTCTTTGCATGGTCTCACTCGGACTTCCCCTAGATACGGAACTGGAGAATGTCACGGAATTATATAAAGGTATGGCAGAGATTGCCGGCAAATTCAGCATGGCCATTGCCGGCGGTGACATCAGCAAATCCCCAATGGTGACTATCACGCCCACCATAATTGGGACCGCTGAAAAAGACGAAATACTCTCTCGTTCGGGAGCTAAACCGGGTGACAAAATAGCCGTCACCGGATCGCTAGGCTCGTCATCTGCGGGGTTGAAAATGCTCCAAAACAAAACTACTGTCGACACCGACACTTCTGTGATCCTCAGAGAAAGCCATCTGCGACCATGGCCTCGAATAGTTGAAGCATGGATACTGGTACAGAACGGTGTGAAAGCTGCAATCGACATCAGCGATGGGTTAATCGCCGACCTGGGCCATATCTGCCGTGCAAGCAATGTCGGAGCCAAAGTTGTTTTGCCCAGTATCCCTATCCATCCGGCTACCATCACCGTTTTTCCTGATGACTCAATGAAAATGGCGCTCACGGGCGGAGAGGATTATGAGCTACTATTCACAGCGCCAGATAATGTAATTGAAAGCATTCAAAAACATCTAACAACTCCCACAACAATTATCGGAGTGATCGTAGCCGAAAATCCGGGAAAGGTAGTGCTTTTGGACAAACGAGGAAATGAAACCGAACTGCCCCAAGGCGGGTGGGAACATTTCGGGAAGCACGTTTAATATGAAATCAGGACATTTTGAACTGGTCACCCATAGCCCGGAACAGACACAACAGATAGGAACCGCTATAGGCAAACAAGCCCAATCCGGCGACCTGATATTACTGGTTGGTGACCTCGGTGCAGGGAAAACCTGTTTGACCCAGGGAATTGCCTGGGGTACAGGTTTCGATGGATATGCGTCCAGTCCATCCTTCGTGTTGGTGAGAGAATATCGCGGCAAACTCACGGTGTATCACATCGATCTCTATCGACTCGACACTATAGAAGAGATCACTGAACTGGGAATTGACGATTATCTTTGTGGGGAAGGGATTTGTGTGATAGAGTGGGCAGACAAGGCTTTGCATTATCTGCCACAAGAGTATCTCCTCATCACCTTCGAACATCTGACAGACAATGAACGCCGACTGCGTTTTGAACCGAATGGACCAAGATATTTCAAAACGATTGAGCAAATAGAAGAAAAATGGAACTAGCTATAGACACCTCTACCAACACAGCCAGCATTGCACTATCACAACAAGGTAAGGTTACGGGGGACGTTTCCTGGCACACGAGACAAAACCACACCGTAGAACTTATCCCTCGTTTGATCAGCCTTTTGGAGCGAAATAACGCAGATATCCATGATATCAAAGCTTTGTCGGTGGCCAAAGGACCAGGCAGCTTCAATGGCCTACGGGTGGGACTGGCAACGACCAAGGGGCTGGCTTTTGCGCTGGATATCCCGTTGGTTAGCATAGGCACTCTCGAAATCATAGCCTACCCCTACGCTGCATCAGGATTACCAGTATGCCCGATTTTGCAAGTCGGACGTAGCGAGGTAGCCGCTGCTCTATTTAGAAAAGACAGCAATCAATGGACCAAGCCGGTCCCCGAATACGTGACCAATATCGACGACATCTGCGCTACTACAGAAGAAAAGACATTGTTTTGTGGCGAGATTACCACTGAACAAACGGCACAACTCAAACAGAGTCTGGGGAACCTGGCACGATTTCCGACTGAAGATACGGAATGGAGCAGGGCCGGCTACCTGGCTGAACTCGGATGGTGTAAAATAGAAACAGATCATTATGAAACCCTTTCCACTCTTCAACCGATGTATCTGAAGAAACCATCGATTACAAAACCCAAAAGGAGGAAGCACGATGCGTTGTCCAATATGCGGCCGTGAAGTGACCGATGAGGCCGAATTAATGGCATGCCTCACGAATCATATGCAACAAGAAGCTTCGAAACAGGCACGGGAAATGCAAAAGATTTATTTGATGATGATGGCAAGTCAGTTGACCATGGCTTGCGTTTCAACCCGAAGCACTCCTCAGGACGTGGTGGGCACATTTGGACAGGTGTATGAATTGATGGAGACGCTTGTGGGGAAAAGCGACGTCCATGCCGAAATTGAAGAATGGCTCAAAAAACGCAACCCGGCAGACTCAGAAGAAAGTTAATCTCGGAGGTTATTAATGGCAGAAGAACTAGGAAAAATCGAAAAACCATCGGTGGAGAGCTTTTCCGGATCAAGGAAACTTATCGTAGCCCCTCTCCTGTTTTCAGGTAAAGATGCTCCCGAAGATTTCATGACAATATTCAACCGCTGCTGGGATCAGACCAAGGAACAGCTGGCAAATTTGGAATCGAAACTTGGGGCAGTTACTTTAATTTATCATGAGATGCTCTTCGAAAGCGGTGAAAAGGGACTTAGCATCCTGGAACAATTGAACCCTCACAGCTTCCAGTTTGTAAAAGCCAAAACTGAAAACGGAGCTAAAATCGAAGTTGTAGAAGAGATTGATATTGCGACAGAGAACATGGATTGGGAAAGATGCCTGATGGTAGCCATGGGACCAGTAGCTAGAAACAAATTGTCTGAGTTGTATATTGCATCCAGCACTAAACGGTTCGAACTCATCGCCCGCAAAATCGATGAATCATTGAAAGAGGGTGAAATTGGGCTATTGATCACCAGAGAAGGACATCGCACTCAATTCCCACAGAGTATAGAGGTGTTTAACATATACCCACCAGCACTGGATGAACTCAACCGATGGCTTCGCGAATACACCGAGAAAAACAAGACGGCTTCTCCCGGTTCCTAAATTGGGTTTTAGGTCTGAAAACAGAAAACCCTCGCACTAGCGAGGGTTTTCCACAAACAAGGATGTTCCTAGGAGGGTTGTCAAATATCGTTTAAGGACTTAACCTCGAACGGCTTTACACCAAAAGCACCGATCCACTCATTGGCAGTATCTTTCTGGTCTTCAATGACCTGTTTGAGTTCATCATACACAGTTTCAGTAGGCCTGCTGGGCAGATAAGAAAGCATCCTGGCGAGTTCTCGAAGTTCGTCATCGGACATAACCATCAACCTCAAGTTTCCCTGAGCGCGCATCCGTTCAGCTTCTTCTCCATAACCGTTCGATTCTGCTATTGATGCCCTTATCGAACTGAGAACGTGATATCTTACAAGATCAAAACCTGCCATTTTCTTCCTCCAATGAGTCATCTTTGCTTTACATACTCATATTAACAGCGGGAGGTAAACAGGCGAGTTAAAAAAGGTAATAACTCGGTCAAGAGAAGGTAAACAATTGGTAAAAAATTGAAACCTTAATATCCCCCAAAGTGCTTACGCAAAATCGATGGAGAATGGTACTCACGAAATCCCGCAACACTGTCATTTTGCCCTCAGAAAGTGTATTATTTAGCTATGCGCTATATCCAGCGGCAAATTCGACCGCTGTTCTAAGGAGACAATTTATGTATCGGGAAAAGATCAAAATATTGGATTGCACCATTCGAGATGGCGGGCTCATCAACAAACACGATTTTGACCAGCGCTTTGTCCGCGAGGTGTACAAAGCCTGCGCCAAGGCCGGGTTGGATTATATGGAAATAGGGTACAAGAATTCCAGAGAACTCTTCTCCCCCAGCGAATACGGTGAATGGAAATTCTGTGACGACGATACCATCCGAAAGGTTATCGATGGTATAGAATCTCGAACCAAAATATCGGTCATGGTTGATGTGGGCCGCGTAAAACTCGACGATGTCGCCCCTGCCGCAGAGAGCCCGGTAGACATGATCCGGACCGCTGCCTACGTCAAGGACATCGATAAAGCCATCCACATGACCAACCATTTTGCCGATAAAGGCTATGAGACCACTATCAATATGATGGCCATCTCTCGTGACCGCGGCCCGGAGCTTGACGAAGCGCTACAACAGATCGAAGAGGAAAGCAAGGCCAGCGTGGTCTACATCGTTGACAGCTTCGGATCTCTCTATCAGGAATCGGTGGAGGGGCTTGTCAAACGTTTCAAGACTCACCTCAAAACAAAAGAAGTCGGCTTCCACGGACATAATTCGCAGCAGCTTGCGTATGGAAACACCATCGAGGCCATTATTCATGACGCAAACTACATGGATGCCACGGTATACGGTATCGGTCGCGGCGCCGGAAACTGCCCACTGGAACTGCTCATCGGATTTCTCAAGAATCCGAAGTTTGATATCCGCCCTATCCTGGACCTGATCTCCAATGAGTTTATCCCGCTACGTGAAAAGATCGAGTGGGGATACATCATTCCCTATGCTATCGCCGGTATGCTGAACGAACATCCTCGCGGAGCCATGGCCCTGCGGGCAAGCGAGAATAAAGAGAATTACAGGGACTTCTACGAAAGTCTCGTCGATGTTGCATAATATTTAAGGTAGCTTTGGGTGGACATAAGCCAATTCAAAAAACTGCCGATCATGGGAATACTCAGAGGAGTGGAATCGGATATTATCGAACCGCTGACCGAAACCATCGTCTCCTCCAGTCTTCGGACGATCGAGATTACCATGAACACGCCAGGGGCACCGGATTTGATTCGGCAAATGTCGAAAGCGGCAAACGGACGGCTTACCATCGGGGCAGGTACGGTATTGACGATGGACGATCTACAGCAGGCATTGGATGCCGGGGCAACTTTCATCGTCCTGCCCACGCTCGTCCCCGAGGTCGTTGAATACTGCACATCGAAGGCTATCCCGGTCTTCCCCGGCGCACTAACACCGCTGGAAATCCATAATGCCTGGAAAGCAGGCGCTACAATGGTCAAAGTATTCCCGGCAAAAGTTTTTGGCCCGGAGTATTTCAAAGAGATTAAAGGCCCGTTCAGCGACGTTGAGCTTCTTGCCTGTGGCGGCGTAAACCCCGATAATGTAAGAGAGTTTTTCTGGTGCGGGGCCTCGGCAATCGCCTTCGGTGGGAGTGTATTCAAAACCGAATCGCTCCGTCAGCGAGACTTCCAGCGTATCGAAAGAAATATTAAAGAGATAGTAATTAAAGGAGGGATTAAATGAGTGAAAATATAATCGCCAAAATGGAAACCGACAAAGGAACTATCAACATAAAGCTTTTCGCCGAGCAGGTCCCGTTCACAGTAGCCAATTTTGCAAATCTGGCCCAGCGAGGTTTTTATGACGGACTCTGTTTTCACCGAGTCATCAACAATTTCATGATCCAGGCCGGATGCCCCTACAGTAGGCCCGGAGCTTCCGGAACACCGGGCACCGGCGGTCCGGGTTACAAGTTTGGGGATGAGTTTGTAGCGGAACTGCGTCACAGCAAGGCCGGCATCCTTTCCATGGCTAATGCCGGTCCTGGCACCAACGGAAGTCAGTTTTTTATTACCCATGGCCCAACACCTCACCTCGATGGAGCACATACAGTTTTCGGTGAAGTTGTCGGTGTAGAAGACCAGTCAATGGTTGATAGTATCGCGCAGGGAGATAACATAGTCAAAGTCACCATAGAAGGTGACCTTACATCCCTCAAGAAACTGACACAAGACAAAGTAACCAAATGGGATACCGAACTCGACCAGGCTCATCCCAATTTGCGCAAGGCATAGGCTCTTAATTAATCGAACAACACATTGGTGGTACGTAAACCTCTCGTTTCCTTATGGGCAGCGAGAGGTTTTTCATGGCCAATTATGCTATTCCCTTTATATCAAATCTCTATCTGCTCACTTGCATAGACTGATACGTCTAATGTAGAATGCAACTATTATTTATAGCCTCACATAATCTTCACCATAAAACTCTCACAACCGGTCTCTAGGTATAGGCTAATGACAGTGATATTGTTTTGGAGGACGATCATGACCAAAATGCTCGGTTACAAAGCCACCATTCTGTTGCTTATCGTTTCGATGTTAACCTCTGTATTTGCATGTGGCGGTGGAAGTGATTCATCCCCAACTCCCAATGATCCCGAAAGCACATCATCTGCTACTGCAGGCAACCCCCAAAGCATTCAAGCACAACAGATAAGTCTTATCAGTCAGGCAACCACTGAAGAAGAAAGAAAACCGGCGATAGAAGAAGTGGTACGCCAGGGATTCACACTTGGTTTGGTTGACGAAAACGGTAACCAGCTTAATCCCAATGTCCTCGCCGATAGCCTCAGCCTTACCCCCGAAGACGTAGCCGCTCACGCCATCATGATACCGGGTGGTAACTATCGTACTATTGGTTATGTTGTAGACTCACTGGCAGAAGAGGGTATAGTATTGGCTTCCACTGAAGAGGTTATTTCACTGGAATACTTTTTACCCGACCTGCAAGATTACGTTGATTGGTCATTCGACAATCCCGATGATCCCAAGAGCAGTCTCGGATTGCTGATTGGATCAGGTCATGAGTTGAAAACACCGGATTCAGCACCAACTATTGAAGGAGAAACTCTGATTAGCCCGATAGCCGGGTTAATGATGATGGGTGATATTCTATTAGGAGTTGAAGAGTCACTGCCTGACGAATCGAATGACGGCATCGTATCTAATCTCATTTCTCTTTTCGCTGACGATGCATACGCCAGTGACGAACTTAAAGAACCCAAAGACATCAAAGGGCTCATCACCAGAATTAAGCCCATTATGGGAGCACTAACAAAACTTTTGCCGTCTGACAAATGGAAAGAAAGGGCCAAACAGCTTGTGGCTACACTGGAGTTGAACAACCGTTTCATGGTTCGGATGGTGGATAGAGAATCTGTAGATTATGGGAATTTTGCAGGTTGGGCCAGCATTATCGAGCTCAACAGTACGCATATTCCCGAGCTAATTGGAGCATTGCTCATACTTCCCAAACAAAAATCAGAAGGCGCTAATTTTGAGGTGGTACAAGGTATGCCGGCCTCATTCACATTCGCGCTAACCAGCCCGGGTTATCAAATTGGGCTGCCCCTGTATCCAGATGCCGATGCACAACTGCTAACAACTGGCGGATTTGAGAAAAACACATCCCTCACAAGTGACGGATACCGCGCAACCATAGAGTCAGAGATGAAAGCATCTCAAGCAACGGGGGCATTTACTGAAGTCGTAGCAACTAAGCTTTCCTCAGAAACCAGGACTGCGATATTGCTAGCCTCAGCAAAAATTGAAACTCGCCTCGACAAAGTAGGATATTGGAAACAACTCGCTCTCACAGGAATTCTGGGAATGAAAATTGATGAAATAGACGCATTGGTAGCAACCGTAAAACCGGCCCCATGGATATGTTTGGTAAAGATGAAATCACAAGCGGGATTGGAATGTGGCAAAAAGTATCACTCAGCTGACAACAAAACCGTTTGGTGGGAAGGCTGCACACTCTATGGCGAGAATCACGGTAAGTGTAGATACTATTATGAGGATGGGGACATCCATTCAGAAGGTACCTATGATAACGGTAAGAAGGATGGCTTTTATACCACCTATTACAGCCGTCCTGCAGGCACAGTAAACTGCGAAGCCGAATACGAAGATGATGAATTGCTATGGGAAAAATGCTATTCCATAAAGGGGCAAGTACTTTCAGAGATCAATGCCGATGGTAGCGGGAAAAACTACTACTGGTCCGGTAGAGTACAGACAGAATGTAACTATACCTCCAGCGGAGCAGAATGCCGGACTTATTGTGACAACGAGGCTCATACATTATGCGGAGAATATGAATTAGATGAATACGGTGATGATGTCAACGTGAGGGATGACTGCGATACTATGTGCTCTGGAAATTCACCGACATAAAAACCCATTTAAAAGGGGGCAGGTTTAAAACCTGCCCCCTTTCTTTATTATTGCACTTTGAGGGCACAATGAATTGTGCCCTTCTTCCATTATTTGGCCAGCAAGCCACCGTCCACTGCCATCGGATGACCAGTTACGAAAGAAGCCGCATCAGAGCATAACCACACGATAGAGGCAGCGATCTCCGGTGGTTCAGCAATCCTCCCGATCGGATGGTTCTCATCCATCTGTTGACCCAACTCAGGCATGGATGCAATGATCTGCTCCATCATGGGGGTTCGAACAGCGCCAGGGCACACTGCATTTACACGGATACCAGCAGTTCCATATTCCAGTGCAGCCGTTCTGGTTAATCCCACAATTCCATGCTTACTGGCGACGTACGCCGGCATGCCTGCCACACCAACCATCCCAGCCATCGATGACGTATTTACAATGGCTCCGCCACCCTGTTTCAGCATTTGTTGGATCTCAAACTTCATACATAAGAAAGTGCCTTTCAGGTTCACTTTTACGGTAATATCAAAGTCGTCTTCAGTGCAATCAGCGGTAGGCATTGGTTGAGCTTCCATCCCAGCGTTGTTAGCCGCACAATCCAGCCTGCCGTAAGTCGCTACTGTCTTGTTTATCAGTGCTTCGACTTCGGCTGCATTAGCGATATCAGCTTTTACAAAAATCGCATCCCCACCGGAATCTTTTATCATTTTCGCCGTCTCTTCGCCACCCTCAACCGCCACATCGGAAACCACTACCTTTGCCCCTTCTTTGGCAAACAGTATCGCCGTCTCTCTACCTATCCCCGAACTTGCTCCTGTAACCAGAGCAACTTTTCCATCCATTTTACCCATCGGATCGCCTCCTTTTTCATCCTTACCAATATGTATACCACAAAATAAGGGCCCGGTACACCGAGCCCCTATCCTGATATTTTTGGTCCAAATATCCCGAATATAAGCGATTATGTTCCCGGTCCAATTCCGGCTGCTGCCAGAATATCCGGCACCACTTCCTCCTTGCCAATCGCCATAATGTGTACGCCATCACAGATGTTTTCTTCCTTGAGCTGCTTTACCATCCGTCCGGCAATAGCAATACCGGTTTTGAGCGCTTCTCCTTTAGGTGCAGCAGCTAACTCATCGATAAGATTCTGCGGAACAAAGATACCTGGCACATTGTTGTTCATATACGTCGCCATTCTAGCCGAAACTAGCAAAACTATCCCCGCCATTATTTTCACATTATATTGTCTGGCATACTCCATGAACTTGGCAAAATTCTCCATATCGTATATCGCCTGTGTCTGGATAAACTCGGCACCGGCTTCGATTTTCTTTTCGAACTTCGCAAGCTGAGGTTCGATCGGATTTGCTTCTGGTGTAACAATAGCTCCCGCGCAGAATTCCGGCGATCCGTTAAGTTCATTTCCACCCATATCCTTGCCCGATTCCAGCAGGCGAATAGTCCTCAACAGTTGCGAAGAATCCAGATCAAATACCCCTTTGGCTGTTGGATGGTCACCCACTGGAACAGCATCACCGGTTAGGCATAATACATTGCGCACTCCACGCGTGTAGGCAAAAAGCAGTTCGGCCTGAAGAGCCATCCGATTCCGATCCCGGCATGTCATTTGCAGGATCGCCTCACCACCCCGCTCTTGAATCGCCAGACATCCACCAATCGAAGGAAATCGCATCACCGAACTTTGATGATCCGTAACATTTATCCCATCGACTATATCTTTGAGCAGGTCAATGTGGTGAAGCATCGGTTCAATGTTAGTCCCCTTCGGAGGACCAATTTCACTGGTAATAACAAACTTCCCAGATTCGAGCGCCTGTTTAAAGCTTTTAGCCATAGCTCATCTCCTAAAGATCACGAGACCTTGACTACCCTCGGCCGAGGTTCAGCATGGAAGTTTTTTGGCTCGTGATACTTCTTCATCAGGTCAAGTCTGCCTTGTTTTTCCAGCCGATTGTATATCAATGTAAACGCACAGTCTCTTTCTTTATCGACTTCACATTTACCGTTATTGGTTCCGCCGCAAGGGCCATTCACTAGACCTTTATGACAGGCGGTAATCGGACAGATACCTGCGGTCTCACCAATGATGCATTGTCCGCACTGATCACATGCCTCTTTGAATGTCCCTGGAGTGTCCTCGACGCCAATAAAAAGGGTATCGACGGCCGGGATAACAGGCTTTTCGATATATGAAGCAATCTTTTGTACCCCAAGCGCACAAGACATCACCAGAATACAGGTAGCATTTTCAATGGCCTGCCCATGTTGCTTCATGATTTCTTCTGTAACTTCATCACATGCGGTGGGAATAACAACCGTCCCAGTAACCAGCTTCCCCAGTTCCTGAAGTTTGCCACTCATTTCAGCAACTTCTTCGACGCCTCCGGTGTGGGTCATCGTGGTGCAAGTACCACATCCAAAAATGAAAATCCGATCAAAAGGCTCCAGTATTTCTTTGACCGATTCAAAATCCTTCTGTTTGGTGATCGATTTCATAATTCCCCCTACGTTTCGAGGTCACAACGCAAGCATCGTTTTGCTTCAGTTATGGCTCGCTCTTCCGAGAAACCGAGTTCTATCTCTGAAAAAGAGGTCTTCCTCTCCTCCGGAGCCAGTATCGGCATCTCGGATCGAGGTTCAGCTTTCCACTCCTCTGATGCCTCTTCTTCTGGTACCGGTTCTCTAAAGACCTCCCCTTTCAAATCATACATGCGAACCGGCGACGTATCCTTAGTGAAATACTTGTCGATGGCCATCGCGCCTCTTCGCCCTGCAGCGATTGCTTCAATGACCATTCCCGGACCAGTGACGAAATCCCCACCCCCGAACACTCCTGGAATGTTCGTTGCCAATGTGTTGCTATCAACAACCAGCGTTTCCCACCGGGTACGTTCAAGGGCGCTATCAGCTGGAAGGAATGACATGTCAGCCGCCTGACCTACAGCGGCAATCACCGTATCGGCTTCGACAAACGATTCGGATCCTGGAACCGGCACAGGTCGACGGCGTCCGCTATCATCCGGTTCGCCAAGTTCCATCTGGATGCACTGCAATCCGGTTACCTGCCAGCCTTCACTTACTATCCTTGTTGGACTGGTCAAGAAATGCATTCCGATCCCCTCGGCCACCGCTTCATCATATTCAACCTCAGTAACAGGCATCTCGTTGCGAGATCGCCGATAATACAGATTCACTTCCTCCGCTCCGAGGCGCAAAGCGCTCCGAGCAGTATCCAGAGCCACATTCCCTCCACCGATCACTGCAACGTTCTTACCCACCGTGATAGGTCTACCGATCTTCGAATCGCGCAGGAATTGGAGCCCATAATAGAGACCTTCCATACCCTCGACCTCACCCGGTATCCCCACGCGCTGACTCCTCTGAGCCCCGGCCGCGATAAACACGGCTTCATATCCTTCGTTCTTCAGGTGATCGATAGTGTAGTTAGTATTGATAGGAGTATTGTATCTTACCTCCACACCTTTATTGATTATGTAATCAATGTCTTTCTGTATAACCTCTGCCGGAAGCCGAAATGCCGGGATCGCAACCGAAAGCATTCCGCCACCTATTGGCAGTGCTTCGAAAACAGTTGCACCATATCCCATCTCGGCCAGAAAATACCCGCAGGCAAGCCCAGTAGGCCCTCCCCCAACAATAGCTATACGCTGCTTGTTTGTTCGAGGGAACGGTTCCGGATTAGTGGTGGCACTTTCGAAATACCAGTCTGCAGCAAAACGCTTGAGTGAACGAATCGCCACCGACTCATCCAGTTCACCCCGCCTGCACCGGACTTCACACGGATGGTGACAAATACGCCCACAAATAGAAGGGAATGGATTTCTCGCACGAATCGTATCGATTGATTTTTGATAGTCGCCTTCGGCTATGGCAGCAACATATTTGGGGACATTGATTCCCACCGGGCAGGTATGCTGGCAAGGCGAGATCATCAAAGCATCACAGACAGCAGCCGGGCATTTTCGCTCTTTGATATGCGCCTCGTACTCATCCTTGAAGTAGTTGATCGTAGTCAGAATGGGATTCGGGCATGTCTGCCCCAGTCCACAGAGGGAACAGGATTTCACCACCCTGGCGATATCGAGAAGCTTCTCCATGTCAGATTCTTCACCTTTACCCTGAGTAATCCGGGTAAGGATCTCCAGCATCTGCCGCGTTCCCAATCGGCATGGAGTACATTTTCCACACGATTCGTCCTGAGTAAAACTCAAGAAATATCGAGCGATTTCTACCATACAGGTGTTTTCGTCAAGTATCACCATGCCACCTGAACCCATGATCGAACCGAGCTGAGCCAGTGAATCATAATCGACTGGCCGATCCAGGAAACGGGCTGGAATACATCCCCCGGATGGACCTCCGGTCTGCACTGCTTTGAATAACTTCTCACGAGGGACACCGCCACCAATATCGAAGATGATATCTCTAAGAGGTGTTCCCATGGGAACTTCCACCAAACCGCTGTTAGCGATCTTTCCGGTTATGGCAAAGACAGCCGTCCCGGGGCTCTTTTCGGTACCAATACCTGCGAACCACTCAGCGCCGTTATCGATGATCGCAGCGATGGTTGAAAGCGTCTTTACGTTGTTTATGTTAGAAGGTTTCCCATCCAGACCGGATGTAGCCGGAAACGGAGGACGCGGACGCGGCATACCACGACGACCTTCGATCGATGCCATCAACGCCGTCTCTTCACCGCAAACGAAAGCCCCGGCTCCCTCCATAATAATGATATCGAAATCAAATCCGGACCCTAGTATGTCTTTACCCAGGAATCCCTTTTTGCGGCTTTGTTCCAGCGCTATCTTCACCCGGCTTACAGCCAGAGGATATTCTTCGCGAACATATACATATCCGGTGCTAGCTCCCGTGGCATATCCGCATATGGTCAAACCCTCAAGCATGGCATGTGGATCAGCTTCCAGTATTGACCGATCCATGAAAGCTCCCGGATCGCCTTCATCAGCATTGCAGATAACATATTTCGTCGTTCCTGGAGCATCATGGCAAAACTGCCATTTCATAGCCGTTGGCGCTCCCGCGCCCCCTCGCCCCCTCAATCCTGATGTTTTGATCTCAGCGATCACATCCTCCGGGGTCATCGTTGCCAGTACTTTTCTGAGCGCCCGATAACCACCACGTTCCACATAATCTTCGATTTTTTCCGGATTAATATGTCCGCAATTACGCAAAACCACCCGTTGTTGCTTGGCATAGAAGTTTATTTGAGAGTAAAGGGGAACGGTTTTGCCGGTGGCCGGCTCAACATAAAAGAGCCGTTCCACAGGCTTGCCTTCCTTAAAATGCGAGGCCACGATCTCTTCGGCGTCCCCCGGCTGAACCATAGTATAGAAAATACCATCCGGCTCAACAACCACATTAGGGCCCTGCTGGCAAAAACCATGACACCCGGTGAAATCAATCACGGCATTCTTAACACCCTGACGCTCCACCTCAACTTTGAGCGCTTCGTAGGCGGCATCCCCTCCCCCTGAAACACATCCAGTGCCGCGACAGACAAAAACAGTATATTGAGGCTGTGCCATATCTGACCTCTATTCCTTCCCTCTACTGCTGAATATCTGTGTCACCTTTTTGGGATTGAGTTGCCCATAATTATCACTGTTGATCACCATGTTGGGAGCGATCGCACAAACACCGATACACGCTACAGTCTCCAGCGTGTATTCCATATCCGATGTTGTCTCCCCTTCATCCAGGTCCAGATGTTGTTTCACCAATTTCAGAATGGTTTTCCCACCGCGAACATGACATGCCGTACCCCGACATACTTTTACGATATTCTTGCCTCGGGGTGTAGTATAGAGACCGGTATAGAAGCTGATCACTCCCTGAACCTGGCTGGGGAAAACGTCCAGCCCATCGGCAATCTGTGGAATCCCTTCGGGTGGAATATAACCGATTTTCTCCTGTACCTCTTGCAGTAACGGAATGAGGGACCATCTCTGCCCTTTGTACTTATCGATGATCTCGTCCAGAACTGAAAGATCAACTTCAGGTAGTGTCTTCTCTTCGCTCATCACTGAAACCTCGCAAAACGTTCAGTTACTCATCCTTCATCACGTCGTGTCATTGCGCCAAGCCGCCGGGATCTTGAGCTACGCGCACCGCTGCCAAATTGATAGACTGTTCTCTTATCTGCCGTTTGATACGCAGAGCTATCTTCAGACCCCTCAATAACAGATCTGGATTCAACTGCCGGTATTCGTCCGAACCCTCGAGGGAATCTATCTCCATATAGCCGCACGGTTCCAGACCTGCCAGTTTCCGATTTGGGCCAGTGCACACCTTTGGATTCGATGTCAGCATACTTGATGCCTTTGTATATAGAAACCGTGTTACTGATCTCATCCATGATATCTTGAGTTGACGAGTACTGCATATGATATTGCATCCGTTTTGCCAGCATTTGGATTATTTGCCAATCCGGCCGACTGCCACCGGGAGGATCGACAGCCTTGCGAACTCTCTGCACTCTGCGTTCAAAGTTGGTAAACGTGCCATCTTTTTCGGCAAAACTGGCCGCCGGTAGTACCAAGTCAGCCAACTTTGCTGTTTCAGTTAGGAACAACTCTTGTACAACCAGGAAATCCAGGGATGAAAGAGCCTGTTCAATCCTAGTTGGATAGAGTGAATTTGCGACCGGATTTTCCCCGACTATATACATGCCTTTAATCTTGCCAGCATTTGCCTGCTCGATCATCTCAACGAATGTCAGCCCAGGAGAATCCTGTACTTTGTGATAGCCGGGAAGGTAATCGGGCAGGCACCCCATATCCGAAGCTCCTTGCCCGTTATTCTCCTTCTGCAATGCGTAGACACCTCCACTTCCTGTCCTCCCAAGATTGCCGGTAAGCATACTCAAATTCGCTAGTGCGCTGACGCAACTGAATCCAGCCGAACTTTCGGTTATGCCGGTACCATATATGATTGCAACTCCATCCGCCCCAGCAATGAGCCGAGCAACATTCTGCATATCTTCAGTGGCTGTGCCGGTGATTTCACTCACCTGTGCAAGAGTATATCCTTCGAGCGACTTCGCTATAGCATTGAAATTCTCGGATCTCTCAAAAGCGAATCCTTCATTACTCAATTTTTCATCGATAACTACTTTGACAAGCCCATTGACCAGAACATCGTCGCTACCAGCCTTTGGACGCAACCATGCATGGGCAAATGCAACGAGTTCCGTAGGCCTGGGATTAACAATTAATAACTTCGCGCCGTGATATTTAACGGCCCGTCTGATAGCATAGCCCACAATTGGAGCCGAAACTGTAGGATCGGCTCCGATAAGCAATATCACTTTCGAGTGTTCGATATCGTCAATCGGATTTGTGGTTGTGGGGAATCGGAAGCAACCCTCAAGTCCAATACGATTAGCAGAGTTCCGTGCACCACTTCCATTGTCGATATTCTTTGTACCCAACACTTCACGAGCGAATTTTTGCAGGAGGTAATTCTCTTCGTTCGTAATTTTCGAGGAACCCAAAACAGCCAGACTATCCGGCCCATCAGAGCCTTTTATTTGACTCAGTTTCTGAGCCACAGTATCTACAGCTTCTTCCCATGAAATCGGCTGGAATTCTCCGTCCACTTTCAGCAACGGCTGCTCAAGTCTCTCCGAACTATGGACATAGTCATATCCAAAAGTGCCCCGGGCACAGAGAGTAACGTTGTTGGGTGATCCATCCCCTCTGGGCCGCGCTCTCACTACCCGATTACCACTAACCTCGAGATCGATGTTACAGCCACAGCCACAAAAAGAGCAGACAGTAGATACTACCTTGGTCGTCGAACCGCCATAAGTTCTTCCTTTTTCTGCCAGCGCCCCTGTTGGACAAAGCGCAACACAAGTGCCGCAAAAAGTACAATTGGAAAGCTCCAAGGGCAAATCCCCCAACGTAGCCGGATGTGAGGCAAACCCCCTATTCATGAAATCGATGGCCCCTTGAACCACCAGTTCCTGATCCGCCCTGATGCACTTGGCACACATTATGCACTTGCTCAGGTCTCTTTCGATGAAGGGATTGATTTCCTGAATAGTTGCAGGGTGGGGTATTTTCTGCAAGTCAATGAGACCTATCCCAAGATCCGTCGCTATCTGGCGCAACTGGCAACGATTGCCTTTATCGCACACCATACAGGTATCGGGATGACTGGCAAGCATTAGTTTTACGATGGTTCTTCTACTCTCCAGCACCTTTTCAGACTTGGTATTAATAACCATTCCCGAGGCTATTGGAGCCACACATGAAGCCAGCAGTGCTCCATTGCGCTCATCTTCCACCAAACATATTCGGCAAGCCCCATAAGGGTTAAGGTGAGGATCATGGCAAAGCGTGGGGATATGAATACCTGACTCACGCGCCAGATCGAGGATGGTCATTCCCGGATGGCCACTTACTTCAACCCCGTTTAGAGTTATGGTGACAGCCTGCAAATCTGAATCTCCTTTGCCTGAGGTTATGCGGACAAAACGGATTCTATTTCTTGCATCATCCAGAGTAATTAGTGCCTAGAGTACACCAAACCCAAAGAGTTTGTCAACCCAAAATTTAGTAAAGATTTTTACATTTTGTTATCATTCGGCAACGCTTGACTTACCGGATTTTGGTTGTCATAATTGGGCCAATATCATACAGACGTACCCGCAAGCAGTAGATAAGGGAGAAACCTACCAAAATTTTGATTTAACCCATATTGCCGGGAACAGCAATAGAGTCTTCTTTTTCCGTAGGGGGACCGGCGTTTTATGGAAGAACAACCCTTAGACTACTATAAGGCACTCTATCAACTCGCCGTTGAAGTAAACTTTAGTACGTCATCGGAAGACGTACTCGATAATATCGTGCGAAGTACAGCCATGGCTATAAATGCCAAGGGCTGTTCGTTAATGTTACTCACCCCTGATCGGAAGCAGCTTATACACACTGTTGCCTATGGCCTTAGCGATTCCTACATTAAAAAAGGATCACTGAAACTCGATCCCATTCTTCAGGAAGTTCTAAACGGCAATCCTGTGGCCATCAACAATGTTGACATCGATCCCCGTGTTCAGTATCGAGCACAAGCGCTCAAAGAAGGCATCGCCTCAATGATATCCGTACCTGTAATACTCCGGGGAGAAACAACAGGTGTCCTGAGAGTCTACACCGCTAAGTATCGCCAGTTTTCCTTCGACGATATACAATTCCTCAATCTCGCTGCCAGCCTGGGAGCTATTGCACTTAAAAAGGCTCGCGAGTACGAATCTCAGGAAAAATATTATGAGCAGCGTCTCCAGGAGAAAGTCGCTCAACTTGAACAAAGCCGGGAAGATTTGGCAACGGTTGAGGAAGCGAAAAACAAACTTCTGTCATTCATCTCAATGGTTGCTCACGACCTCAAGGCCCCTCTGGCTGCTATCCAAACATATTTTGGTGTTATGCTTGGCGGATATACTGGGGAACTCAGCGAGAAACACCGGGATTTGATTGAGAAAAGTAGCGCAAGGTTAGATGCCTTATTCGAACTTATCAGCGACCTGTTGGACATTTCCAGAATAGAGACCGGACAAATCGTCCATGAAATGGAAGAAGTATCCCTGAAAGAACTAACGGGTATCCTTTTGGAGGATACCCAGAGATTAGCAGAACAAAAAGGACTGTCATTTTCGGCAGACATCTCCCCTGACCTGCCCAAGATAAACGGGTCCGCGCTTCGATTGCAGCAACTATTCACCAATTTGTTGAGCAATGCCCTCAAGTTCACACCGGAAGGAGGTTCAGTTAGCTTGAACCTGACATGCAGAGATTGCGAAATCGTGGGCGAAATCGAAGACAGCGGGGTAGGCATCCCCGAACAAGATCTGCCTCATGTTTTCGAAGATTTTTATCGTGCTACAAACGTAGAAGCCCCGGGAACAGGATTGGGTTTACCTATAGTTAATAGAATACTGGAAGCCCATGGTGGCCAGATAAAGGCGCAAAGCCCCAGCCCGGATAGCGGCAAAGGATGCAAATTCACCTTCATTCTCCCGACGGGATAGCACTCCTGCTACCTTCGCATAAACCCGTACCAACATGTATGATTTAGTTAGAGGCTAGACTTGTCACTTGAACTGTTAGTATAATGTAACCTGTGGAATGACTGGAGGAAGGCGTTGACGCAAGACCAGAAGATACTGATCATCGATGATGATCCTGATATTCGTGAGGCGTTAACTATTATACTTGAATCGCAAGGATATCAAGTTACTACCGCCAAGTACGGGGTAGAAGGTCTCGATAAGGTCAAAGCTGAAAAGCCTCGCATGGTTATTCTGGATTTGATTATGCCCGGAATGGGCGGATTCGCTGTTTACAAGGAACTTAAGAGTTCCAATCATCCAGAGTGGAACGACATTATCATATTGATATTGACATCACTAAGGGAAGAATCCAGCCGTGCCCAATTTGAACAGGAAACCGGCATGAAGATGGCTGTAGACGACTATATTGAAAAACCTATTTCGCCTTCGGTGATACTGGATCGCGTTGGCAATCTTCTCAATAACGGTTCGAAGACCGTATCCAAAATGTAACACAAACCATGTCACTATTGTAAAAGGAGTAAATTGATGGCAGACAAAATGGCAAAGATCCTTCTGGTAGATGATGATCCTGATCTCGTGGCGGCTACTTCAATCGTTCTGAAAACCAAGTACGAAGTAATCACAGCCACAGAAGGAGAAGAGGGAGTAAAGAAGGCGAAGGAAGAAAATCCGGACTTGATTATTTTGGATGTGATCATGCCCGTAAAAGATGGATTCTCTGCCGCCGAGCAGATCAAAAAAGATCCTAAACTCGCCGAGATTCCAATCATTATGCTCACCAGTTACGCCGAACGCAAAAGCGAAACCAACATCCCCGTATCCAAAGGTATGACGCTTGAAGCCGAAGACTACATCGAAAAGCCGGTAAAACCAGATGAACTGCTCAAACGCGTTGAGGCACTACTGGGCTAACCTCTGCTTGTCACAATCATCGTTTGGCAGTTCACAGAACACACTTTTGGAAAGATAAACATCAATCATAGGGGCAGGATTGAGACCTGCCCCTATAGTTTGCATAGCATCGCTGGAGTCAGGATTTGACCGAAATTCCGATGGAACTCACTGAGGAAGAGCGAGAAAAGATAAGTCAATTCCTCAATCATATTGATTCTGCATTCTCCAGGGAAAGATCCGCACTAATCCCCATATTGCAGGAAGCCCAAAACCGGATAGGATATCTCCCAAGTGAAGTCATGCTGAGAATCGCAGAATTCCTGGGCATACCGGGGATGGACGTCTACAGCGTGGTGACTTTCTACAATCAATTCCGGCTCAATCCCCCAGGCAAACACTCAATCCGCGTATGCATGGGAACGGCCTGTCATGTGGGCGGGGGCACTGTTATCCTTGATTCATGGAGAAGACGCCTGGGAATCGATAAACGACAGACTACGCCGGACCGAGAATTCGATCTCGATACCGTCGCGTGTGTGGGCTGCTGCGCGATGGCCCCTGTTACAGTAATAGACAATGAGGTGAACGGCAAGATCAGTCCCACTCGCGTTGATGGCATACTGCTTGCCTACGAGATGAAGAAAAAGAAGGAGGCTCAGGAGAACCAATGAGCCCGGATATCGCCTCCAACTTCGCACAGATAAAAGACCGCGCTCAATCGCGATGGCATGATGTCTTTGAAGGAGACATCCCTATCATCATGGTGGGAACAGCTACCTGCGGAAGAGCTGCGGGAGCCATTGAAGTATTAAATGCTATCAAAGAACAACTCGGGGAAGAGCATCAGAATATACCCGTACTGGAAGTCGGGTGTATGGGCCACTGCTATGCCGAACCTCTGGTAACCATAGTCAAGCCGGGGGGAGAATATCCTCCAATATTATACGGATACGTGACCCCGGAGATCGCCCGGTTACTGGTGAAAGACTATGTTCTGGGAGAGGACCCTTCGCTGGAATTCATGCTGGGCGCGTTGGATGCCAATGAGCTGCTCCCATCCCTCACGGACCTTCCTCGTTTCGCTCATGAAAAGCATGTTCTCCTCCAGAATTGTGGCCGGATAGATCCGGAGAAGATAGATCACTACATTTCTTCCGGGGGTTATTCCGCCTTGTCCAAAGCACTCCAGTTATCACCGGAGGAGATCACAGAAGAGATAAAGCGATCTGGGTTAAGGGGAAGAGGAGGAGCCGGATTTTCTACCGGAACCAAATGGGAAATCTGCCGAAACTCGGAGCGGTTACCCCGATACCTGATCTGCAACGCCGATGAGGGCGATCCCGGCGCTTTCATGGATCGATCAATTTTGGAAAGCGATCCCCACGCCGTAGTTGAAGGCATGGTTATCACCGCCTACGCTATCGGCGCTGAGCAGGGCTATCTTTACGTTCGCGCAGAATATCCGTTGGCCGTGGAACGGGTCAGAACCGCTATCGATCAGGCCCGGGAATACAATCTCCTCGGGACCAGTATTCTGGGAAGCGAATTCAATTTTGATATACAGGTCTTCCAAGGCTCGGGGGCTTTCGTCTGTGGTGAAGAAACTGCCCTCATCGCTTCGATAGAGGGAAAACCCGGTATGCCACATCACCGGCCACCCTTCCCAGCAAACGAGGGACTTTTCGACCAACCCACTGCCATCAACAACGTTAAAACGCTCGCGACTGTGCCTCGTATTATCGACCAGGGAGCTGACTGGTATTCAGAGATCGGAACCGAGGGGACCACCGGCACCGCCGTTTTCGCCCTCGCAGGTAAGATAATCAATACCGGCCTAACCGAGGTTCCCATGGGAACTGCTCTACGTGATGTCATTTTTGAGATAGGCGGAGGCATCCCTGATAACAAGCAATTCAAAGCTGTGCAAATAGGGGGACCATCGGGCGGGTGTCTCCCGGAAGAAGAACTTGATCGACCCATCGATTTCGATTCTTTGAGAGAAGCCGGTGCCATGATGGGTTCCGGCGGAATGGTGGTGCTGGATGAAGACGATTGCATGGTAGATGTGGCTCGATATTTTCTTGAATTCATTCAGGAAGAATCCTGCGGCAAGTGCACCATGTGCCGCCTTGGCACCAAACAAATGCTGGAAATGCTCAAAGATATCACCATGGGCGAAGCTCAAATGGAAGATTTGGAGACGCTCGCTTCACTGGCGCAGGATGTGAAAGAAGGATCGCTCTGTAATCTCGGCAAGACCGCTCCCAACCCGATACTGACAACCCTCCGGTATTTCCGGGATGAGCATGAAGAACATATTACAAGCAAGTATTGTCGGGCCCGCCGGTGCTACAATTTGATGGCATATTACATCCTCCCCGATAAATGCCAGCGATCCTGTGATTCCTGCGTGGGCACCTGCACTGTCGAGGCCATCTATCAAGGAAAGACAGGAATTAAAGTTATCGATCAGGATAAGTGCGTTAAGTGCAATACCTGCGTTGAGGCTTGTCCGCCGCAATATAATGCTATAACCAGGATTTCGCCTCTCAGTGAGTTACCGGAAGCACAACCACCCATGGAGCACAAATGAACAGTGTGAGGCTTATCATCGATGGCAACGAAATCACAGCTCCCGAAGGGCAAAGCGTCCTGAGGGCAGCGCTGGATAATGGCATTTACATCCCCAACCTTTGCGCTATCGAAGAGCTCACGCAGCCTTCTGCCTCCTGTCGCCTTTGTTTTGTGGAAGTTGAGGGAAAGCACAACCCGGTAACCGCCTGTACCGAACCGGTTGTTGATGGCATGGTGGTTAATACCATGGGAGCGGCAGCGCAACAACTGGCTCGAACCGCACTGGAACTGCTGCTGGCCAGCCACCCGGTTGATTGCGGAAATTGTGCCGCCAATGGCAACTGCGAATTACAGCGAGCTTCCAAACACCTTCAGGTCAAACTCAAAACAAAACGGTTCCGCAAATTACTAAAAGATCTGCCCATTGACGAGAGTAGCCCGGTCTTTGTTTACGATCCTAACAAATGTGTACTGTGCGGCAAATGCGTCTGGAAATGCCGTGAACTCGGTATCGGAGCCATCGGATTTGCTCATCGCGGATTCGAGCGCCGAGTGACCTCTTTCGGGGATCAGCCTATCGGGCAGTCCAAATGCAATCAATGCCTCGACTGCGTCGAAATCTGCCCGGTTGGAGCATTGACCGCCAAGGAGAGATCATGAGCTACTCTACTCTCATTCTAGAAAAAGGTTCCGGGCTGGCCACCATCACCCTAAACCGTCCCGAAAGACTGAATGCTATTTGTCCCGAACTGATCACAGACCTGCTCAATGTGATTGAGGAGATCGGGAAGGATAATGAGATTCGGGCAATTATGCTCACCGGTGCCGGACGGGCGTTCTGCGCGGGAGGAGACGTTAAGGACCTGCTTTCTCAAACTGAAAACCCGGTGGAACTGATGGCCAACAGCCTGGAAGGGGCCCGGATCATTTCCGGTATGAGAAACATGCCCAAGCCCTGGGTAGCTGCGGTTAACGGCCCGGCGATAGGAGCCGGGTGTAATCTTGCCCTCGGTTGTGATATTATAATTGCGGCCCAAAATGCCATGTTCAGCATGGCATTTATGAATCTGGGACTACATCCCGATACCGGCGGAGTGTATCTGCTGAGTCGATTAGTAGGCACTGCCCGGGCCTGTGAGATGATCTTCACCGGTAAAATGATCGATGCGATCGAAGCGGAGAGAATCGGGCTCATAAATCAAGTAGTCCCACCGGAAGACCTGGAAGATACCGCCAGGAAAATGGCACTTCGGCTCGCCCATGGGCCTTCAAAGGCCATTGGTATGGCCAAAGCCAGTATCTATCAGGCAGTAACCATGGACATGGCCCCGATTCTGGAAACAGAGGCAAGGGCCACCAGCTTGTGCATCTCTACAGAGGATGCCAAAGAAGGAATCAAGGCTTTACTGGAAAAGAGAAAGCCTGAATTTAAGGGAAGATAACAGTGGGAACTACAATAGTCACAGCCGGTAAAGGCGGCACCGGCAAGACAACTATCGCCGCCCTGCTGACAAACCTGCTTTCTCAAAAGGGCACTGTACTGGCAGTTGATGCCGATCCCAGCACCAACCTCAATCTGGCATTGGGAATGCCGTTGGAAGATACCATCGGTCATGTGAGGGAAGAGATGGCTATCGCCGTCAAGGGCGGCACGTATGATGATAGCGTTGCTAAACCAGACTATATTGAAATGAAAATAATGGAATCACTGGTTGAATCGGAGAAAATCGATCTTCTGGCGATGGGCCGACCTGAAGGCCCCGGTTGCTATTGCGCAGCCAACAGCATGCTGCGAACTTCTATCGACAGACTTGGCAAGAACTACGATTATGTAGTCATCGATTGTGAAGCTGGCATGGAGCACGTTAGCCGCCAGACAACCAGGGACATTGACATTTTGTTAGTGGTAACTGATCCGACCATTCGGGGGGTTATTGCCGCTGGAAGAATGAAACCTCTCATGAAGGAAATTAGAACTCATGTAGGCCAGATATGGCTCATCGTCAATCGAGTTGTTGGCGATCTCCCAGACGAGATCATGGCTGCGGTTAAGGAAAATGACCTGGATATGATCGCCAGTATTCCCGCCGATCCCAATCTAGCCGCGCTCGAAATAAAAGGGGAACCGTCCATAAATCTGCCTCCTGATTCGCCACTCCAGATGGGAATTAGGGAAGTTGCAAACAAACTTGGACTCAATTAAAAACAAACAACGGAGGAAAAGCATGGAAATAATCGGAGAGAACATCCACATCATCTCCAAAGAAATCAGGGAATCAGTCGACAACCGCGATAAGACTCTTATTCAGGAGTTGGCGAAGAAACAGGTTGCCGGCGGAGCCAAGTACATCGACCTTAACATCGGGCCTCGGAAGAAGGACGGTGTGGAAGTCATGCAATGGATGGTAGAGACCGTCATGGAAGTTGTAAGCGCTCCAACCGGTATTTGTCTCGATACCACCAATGCAGCAGCTATTGAGGCTGGCCTGAAGATGGTACCGAAAGACCCGAAACCAATCATCAATTCCACCAATGCCAATCCGGAGCGAATGAAAGTTCTTATGCCCCTGGCAGCAGAACATGATGCTTATCTTATTTGTCTCACACTCCGCGCCACCGGCCTGCCGGCAACCGCCGACGAGCGCGCCGAGATTGCGGCCACCGACCTTATGATGGCAGCAATGGAATACGGCCTACCGATGGAAAATATTATTTTCGATCCGCTGGCTATGACCGTTAATGGTACCCAATCTCATGGACCGGAAGTGGTCAAGGCTTGTCAGGTTATGAAACAGCTTAACGATCCGCCGTTCCTTACGACGTGCGGTCTTTCCAATGTTTCCAATGCATGCCCGGAAGAAGTTCGCCCGCTTCTTAACCGCGTGTATGCTGCAATGCTGGCAGGTGGAGGAATGGACTGGCCGATTGCAGATGCTTTCGATACCGAACTGGCTAAGACTCTCAAGGTTATCAACACCCGTGATGAATCCACGCCTCTTAACAAGCTGTATCTCGCCTTGCATGATGCCGCTGCAGAAATGATGCTTGAGGAATTTGATTTCAGCATTGTGGATCTAAGCGATCCAGAGCAGGTCGCCGTAATGAAGACAGCCAAGATTCTGTTGAATCAGACCCTCTACGCCGCTGGATTCCTTAACCTGTAAACAAACCTGTTATAGGGGCACGGTATACCGTGCCCCTATCTACCAAATTCTTTCTCCAATTGAGAAGCACTGAGATGTATCATCGTCGGCCTGCCATGTGGGCAGGTTCTAGGTGAAGATGACTTTTCAAGTTGATTTACCAGTTCTTCCATCTCAATCTGGCTTAGAGTTTGGCCAGCTTTAATCGCACCATGACATGCCAATGACGCCGCTATACGTTCCTGCCACTCTGTCCTTTGAAGTTCCCCTGCTGAATCAAGTATCTCTAACAATACAGGCATTATGTCCTGACGCCGGATAAACGCGGGTACGGTTCGTAAAAGATAGGTTCGTTCCCCAAACTGTTCCAGATTGAAACCGACTTCTAGCAGCGATTCCCCGATAACTTCTATAAACTCCGATTGTTGGGCAGTAAGATCAACAGTTATCGGCTCCAGTAATCCTTGAACCTCAGTTTCACGAGTTATCTGTTCCTTTTTGACCTTTTCAAACAACACCCTTTCATGAGCAGCATGCTGATCGATAAGATATAATCCGTCCGGGCCTTCGGTCAAGATATAGGTGCCCATGAACTGGCCTATCACTCTCAGAATAGGCAGCTCGCCAGTGAGTTTTGGTTGATGTGATTCGGTCGATGGAATCGTAGCTGAGATACCAGTTTTTAATCCCTCGGTCTGCGGCAAAGGTATCGAAGTGAAGATGGGAGAGGATGATGGCGATGATCCCATTCGCATGGTCGGTACGGGAGTGAAACCGATCAACGTTTCTCTCACAGCTTTTTGCACTATCAGGAACGTTACACGTTCGTCCCGGAACTTTATTTCCCGTTTTGTGGGATGAACGTTGACATCGATATCTCCCGGTGGCAATGTTATGTTAAGAACGATGATCGGGTACTTGCCAGTCATTAACATGCCCTGATAGGCTTCCGCCACCGCATAGGTCAGCATACGGCTCTGCACCCAGCGCCGATTGATAAAGAAGCTCATATAGTTTCGACTGGAGCGTGAAACCGAAGCCGGGCTAATGTACCCAGTAACATGGTTTTCGTTCCCGTCGATTTCCAGCATGGACTGAGCCGTTTCAAGGCCATGCACTTCAACCATAGCATCTCTCAAGTTTCCATTACCGGGCGAGCGCAGAGATTTCCGGCCATTCATCAGCAAGTTGAACTTGACCTCCGGGTAAGCCAGACTGTATTGGGTCACCATATGGCTGATATGGCCACTCTCCGTCGCTACCGATTTTAGAAATTTGAGACGGGCCGGGACATTGCGAAACAGATTGCGTACCGTAATAGTAGTTCCCCGAGGTGAACCCTGAATGGCCCTACTGACAACAATCCCATTTTCGATTGTGATCGATGTGCCGGCAATATCAGAATCACTTCGGGTGGTTATTGAAACCTCTGCCACAGAGGCTATCGTCGGCAACGCCTCGCCACGAAAGCCAAGGCTAGAAATAGATTCGATATCGGCCTCTGAGGTGATTTTGCTGGTAGCATGGCGCTCAAAGGCTACCTCCACCTCAGATTCGGGGATACCTATACCATTATCGGTGACTCTCATTAGTTGTATCCCGCCACCGCTAACCTCAATCACAATTTGAGTAGCACCTGCATCCAAAGAGTTCTCAACCAGCTCTTTTACAACCGAAGCCGGTCGTTCGACTACTTCACCAGCCGCTATTTTTGAAACTACAAGGGGGGATAAAATTCGTATTGACACGTTCTACTTGTCCGTATTTATTGTTCTATTTTACCAGACTGCCATGCTTGTTCACAAAACACAGAAAAGAAATGACAGAATTTCGTTTTAAATGTGCTTAATTGTACAACGTTTGATCAAAAAAGCGACGCAATTAGCACCATAATTCCTTGCGTTTACTCGCTATTTGGCTTAGAATAGACATTAACTCGTGCAAAAATGCTCACATCACAGGAGGATGTTTGGTGGGATACGTTTCAGACCGATTGGATGACTTAAATAAAAGAAAAGAAAAAGAACTGGCCATGGGAGGGCCTGATCGTATAAAAAAACATCATGATTCCGGTAAACTCACAGCTAGAGAACGGTTGGAGCTTCTTTTCGATCCCGGCAGTTTTAGCGAGACTGACATGTTCGTTCGTCATCGAGCAACACTGTTTGGTATGGATAAAACCTTCGTGCCTGCTGAAGGAGTTGTCACTGGACATGGGCTTGTAAACGGTCGTAAAGTATGTGCCTTCTCCCAGGATTTTACTGCAACTGGCGGCACACTCGGTGAAATGCACGCCAAAAAAATATGCAAGGTCATGGACCTGGCAATGAAGATTGGGTGCCCGCTTATTGGATTGAATGATTCGGGCGGAGCCAGAATTCAGGAAGGTGTTGATGCCCTATCCGGATATGGAGACATCTTTTTCCGTAATGCATGCGCTTCGGGCGTTATTCCTCAGATCTCCGCAATAATGGGACCAAGTGCGGGTGGAGCTGTGTATTCTCCCGCGATGACCGACTGGATTTTCATGGTGAAGAAAACCAGCTATATGTTCATCACCGGTCCGGCAGTTATCAAAGAGGTTACCGGTGAAGAGATCACCCAGGAGGAACTGGGTGGCGCAATGACACATTCGACCAAAAGCGGTGTATGTAATTTCGCATGTGACAGCGATGCTGAGGCCATCGAACAGATCAAGGTTCTTCTGAGTTATGTGCCTAGCAATAATATGGAGGACCCCCCCTTTGTTCCGACAAACGATGATCCCAATCGTGTTTCACCCGAACTCGATACCATTATTCCGGATATTGCCACGCAGGTCTACGACATGAGCAAGGTTATTGCATCGATCGTAGATGACGGGATTATTCTTGAGCCTCATCTTTATTTCGCCAAAAACCTGATTACATGCTTTGCCCGTTTCAACGGAAGATCGGTAGGAATTATTGCTAACCAGCCCATGTTCCTAGCCGGATGCCTGGATGTTGATGCTTCCGACAAACTTACTCGTTTCGTTCGATTCTGCGACGCGTTCAATATTCCCATACTGACCATCGCTGACGTTCCCGGGTACCTACCTGGCACCGATCAGGAATGGTCCGGCATTATTCGCCATGGCGCCAAAATACTATGGTGCTACTCTGAAGCCACTGTTCCCAAGGTAACCTTGATCACTCGCAAAGATTACGGTGGTTCATATCTGGCTATGTGCAGCAAAGCACTCGGGGCCGATATGACGTTCGCCTGGCCCACAGCTGAAATTGCAGTGATGGGAGCTCAAGGAGCAATCCCAATCCTTTATGGCAAAGATCTCAAAAAAGCTGAGGACCCACAGGCTTTCAAACAGGAAAAGATAACTGAATATAAGGAAGCCCTGTGCAATCCATATATCGCCGCATCACGCGGTCTGGTTGATGAAGTAATTCAACCCAAGGACACTCGTGCGGCTCTAATCAATGCCTTTGACACCCTTGCCACCAAGCGAGAAGTCAGGCCACCAAAGAAACACGGGAATATCCCGGTATAAGCTTTTACGAAAAGGGTAAATAAGATGCCAGACAAGAAAAAAGTAGCAGCAGTAATGGCAGCTGTGAATGCCTATATCGAAGAAGAAGCTAACGTTGCTATACTACCGCAGAAACCTGTTGCGGTAGCTAGCATGTGGCAAGCGTCCGGACGGCAGGAGATCATGCAAATGTCCAACCTATGGCAGCGACGTATTGTTCCTTTGAGGTAATCGATAGGAAGGAGATCAATGAAAGGAATTGGAGATGGGCCAATCCTGGCCAAAGATTTAACAACGGACAAGGCTAAGAATCGACCAAAAGCTAAAGACCCGGTTAAAATCACCGATACCACCTTGCGTGATGGCCATCAATCTCTTCTAGCTACCCGAATGCGTACCGAAGACATCGAGTACGTGGCGGAAGATATCAGCAAGTGTAATTTCCATGCTGTTGAGGTTTGGGGCGGAGCTACCTTTGATGTTCCCCATCGTTATCTCGGTGAAGATCCTTGGGAAAGACCACGCATCCTGAAAAAACTGATACCGAAAACCCCATTCCAAATGCTGCTTCGCGGCCAGAATGTGGTAGCCTATCGGAATCACAACGATGACGTAGTCGATGCATTTGTTGAGCAGGCCGCCGAAGTCGGTATCGATATATTCCGTGTTTTCGATGCGGTGAACGATGAGCGCAATATGGAACGCGCAGGTAAAGCCGTCATCAAAGCTGGCAAGCATTTCCAGGGAACAGTTTGCTACTCCCTCACCCAACCCAGAATGGGTGGTCCTGTGTATAATGTTGACTATTATGTAAACAAGGCCAAGATTCTCCAGGATATGGGCGCTCACTCTGTCTGTATTAAAGACCAGGCTGGCCTCATTTCACCTTACGATGCTTTTGAGTTGATTACCGCGCTTAAGAAAGCCTTGAAGATTCCTATTGAACTTCACAGTCACTACACCAGCGGCCAGGCTTCGATGTCGTATCTAAAGGCTATCGAAGCCGGTGTTGATATTATCGATACAGCTATATCGCCCTTTGCATTACGCACTTCTCAGCCCGCTATTGAACCGATAATCGTCGCTCTCTATGGCACCGCAAGGGACACCGGGCTGGATGTAGAGTTGATGCTTAATATCGCTAAAAAGCTGGAGGAAATGGCACCCAAGTATCGTGACTTCCTCGATACTTCTACCATGTCGGCAATCGACGCCGGAGTACTGGTCCATCAAATACCGGGTGGCATGTGGAGCAATCTTGTTTCGCAACTCAAACAGGCTAACGCCTTGGACAAGATCGCCGAGGTCCAAGCGGAGACTGCCAAAACCCGCGATGAGCTCGGTTGTCCGCCACTGGTCACACCAACCAGTCAATTAATAGGAAGTCAAGCAGTTCAGAATGTCCTCGCCGGACGATACAAGATGATAGCCAAAGAGACCAAGGATTACTGCTACGGTCTTTACGGCAAATCACCAGCCCCGATTGACCCGGAAGTTCAGAAGAACATCCTCAAAGGGTATGAACGTGGCGAAAAACCAATTACGTGCAGAGCAGCTGATGAACTTGAGCCCGAAATGCCGGATGCCAGGGAAGAATCCAAGGAATTCGCCAAAAATGAGCAGGATGTGATCCTCTATGCCATGTTCCCCACCACCGGGGCACGCTTCTTAAAATACAAATATGGAATTGACAAGACGGTCCCAAGCGATTGGCTACCACCGGCTGCTCCCAAGACTTGGGAAGAGATCGAGGCCGAAGATCAACTGATCGCCAAAGCCAAATCAGGTAAACTCACAGAAAAAACAGAGGCGCCACCGAAGGGTCCCGGCACCAGGTCCTTCAACGTATACCTAGATGATGATTATTATCAAGTCGATGTTGAACCGGTCGGAGATGCTCCGGCCATAACAATAGCAACTCCTGTACGGACCGCGGCTCCTGCCGCAACCACAGCAAAACCGAAAAATGAACCCACACATGGACCAGCTGGTGTCGATGGGAAAAAAGTGGTTGCGCCTATGCCTGGAATGATTATCCGCTATGAAGTCAAGGAAGGTGACAAGGTCAAAGCAGGTGACGCGGTGGTTATTCTCGAAGCAATGAAAATGCAGAACACCATCACAGCACCTGTTACAGGTACTGTCGCAGCTATCAATTTCGGTCCTGGTTCGAGTGTGGCCAGGGATGATGTTCTCGCAGTGATAGCGCCATAATTCTATTACTACATATTGTTGAAAGGAAGGAGAGTCTCATGCGTAGCAAGGTTTCTGTAATCGGAGCAGGGAATGTGGGGGCAACCTGTGCATTCAGGATTGTAGAGATGGGAATTGCCGATGTGGTTTTAGTAGACATCGTAGATGGATTACCACAGGGTAAAGGTCTTGATATGTTGGAAGCCACACCCATACTCGGGGTGGATGTCCAGGTCACCGGGACCAATGGTTACGAGGATACCGCCAACTCGGATATTGTGGTTATCACATCTGGGATTGCCCGTAAACCTGGCATGAGCCGGGATGACCTAATTCAGACTAATTCTAAAATTGTAGCAGGCGTGACCGAAAACGTGGTAAAGCACTCCCCCAACTGCATCATCCTGGTGGTGTGTAATCCTCTCGACGCCATGTGCCAGATGGCGCTTCACATAAGCAAATTCCCCAAACACAGAGTTTTCGGGCAATCCGGAGTTCTCGATAACGCCAGATTCCGTACTTTCATCGCTCAGGAATTAAAGGTATCAGTATCGGACGTTTTCACCTGCGTACTGGGCGGACATGGTGACACCATGGTACCGGTTATCAGCCTCTGCACCGTTGGAGGCATATCCATCACCGATCTCCTGCCTAAAGATAAGATCGATGAAATGGTACAGCGCACCGTCAATGGCGGTGCCGAGATTGTCAACCTATTGAAAACAGGTAGCGCCTTCTATGCGCCCGGTGTTGCATCAGCGCAAATGGTGGAAGCTATTTTACTTGATAAGAAAAAGATACTCCCCTGTTCAGTGTTACTGGAGGGTGAATACGGCGTTAATGGAGTTTATGCTGGAGTTCCGTGCAAACTCGGTAGAGATGGAATCGACCAGATCATTGAACTTAAACTCAGCCCTGATGAGGATGCCGGCTTAAAGAAATCCGCCGAAGCGGTACGAAGCTTGCTTCCAATCATGGGTATCTAAGGTTCAGAAAGTCTAGCCACCACTTATGGGCCTGATATCCAATAAACGGATAACAGGCCCTTGTTCATGCAACAGGAGCATAGCGTGAGAGAAATTGAAGCAGTAAAAATCACACGAGAAGTGGCCCGAATGTGCCAGGAGGCCAATTTCTTCCTGGGTGAAGATGTTAAAGCGGCGCTCCAAAAAGGACGGGATACCGACAAATCCGATGTAGCCAAACAGGTTCTCGACCAGATTCTTCAAAATGCTGAAATTGCGGCAACTGAGCGCATTCCGCTCTGTCAGGATACCGGTCTTGCTGTGATCTTTGTTGATCTTGGGCAGGATGCTCATATTACAGGTGGTGACCTATATACTGCAATTGAAGATGGTGTCAGGCAAGGTTATGAGGAAGGTTACCTGCGTAAATCAGTGGTTTTGCAACCATTCTCTGCTCGCGTCAACACCAAAGACAATACCCCAGCTGTGATCCACACAAGAATCGTTGCTAGCGATCAAATCAAGATCACCGTTGCCCCCAAAGGCGGTGGCAGCGAGAACATGAGCCGAGTCACAGTATTGAAACCGGCGCAGGGTCGCTCCGGCGTAATCGATTTCGTGGTCAACACAGTAGCAGAGGCGGGTAGTAATCCGTGCCCACCGTTAATCGTTGGAGTGGGTATCGGTGGAACCATCGAACAGACTGCTTTGATTGCGAAACGATCATTACTTCGCGAAGTCGGGAAGCCAAATCCTGATCCCGAGATCGCTGAACTGGAAGCAGAATTACTTATGAGAATCAATGCTTCTGGTGTTGGGCCACAAGGATTCGGCGGTACCACTACCGCTCTAGCAGTTCATGTTGAGACATTCCCCGCTCATATCGCCAGTATGCCGGTAGCAGTAAACATCCAATGCCACAGCGCTCGCCACAAAGAAGCTGTATTATAAGGCTGGAACAATGAAAAAGATCAATCCACACAAAACCAATTTTATCCGAAAAGTCGAGGAGATTAGCGGGCAAAACATTGGGCTTTGCTACCAATGCGGGACATGTTCGGGATCATGCCCCAATTTCGCTGAGGCAGATATCCTCCCAAGACAACTTATGAGACGAGCCCAATTAGGAATGAAAGAAGATGTTCTTCAATCGAAGATCGCCTGGGTTTGTGCCTCCTGTCTCAGTTGTACAGCCAATTGCCCAAGAGGTATTGATATCGCTAAAGTGATGGAAGCCGTCCGACTACTATCTTTAAGAGAAAATATCGATTATGTAAATCCGCGTGAGCTATCCCAGGAAACCATTGCGAAGCTGCCTCAGATAGCCATGATCAGCAGTTTCAGGAAGCACACCGCTTGAGGGACGAGACATGAAATTGAGTTATCTTCCAGGATGCACATTAAAAACGAAAGCCCAGGACCTCGATTTATCTACCGTTGCGGCTATGGGGGCATTGGGTGTTGAACTTGAGGAACTGCCGCGATGGAATTGCTGTGGAACCGTTTTTTCATTTGCAGATGATGACCTGATGCATCAGATCGCTCCCGTTCGCAATCTTGTTCGAGCGCAAGAACAAGGAGGCGAACAACTCGTAACTGTATGCTCATTCTGTTTCAACACCTTAAAGCGAGCTAATCTGTTAGTGAAGGAAAACTCAGACAAACTGGACACACTCAACACCTTCATGGATGAAGAAGAGGATTACAAGGGTAACGTCAATGTGGTCCATCTTCTGGAAGTATTGCGAGATGAGGTCGGTTGGGAACAGATCGCAGGCAAAGTTCAGAATCCGCTCAAAGACCTGAAAGTAGCGGCGTACTACGGGTGTACTCTTCACCGACCGATAGAAGCCGCCATTGAACCGCCGAACAAACCCGAGGCGCTGAACGATCTAATCAAAGCCATTGGAGCCACGCCGGTGGACTTCCCTGATATGACTACTTGCTGCGGTTCATACCAAGCCGTGGCCAATCCGGAAATTGTCATTAATCGAACCAGAGAGATACTTACCTCGGCCCGAGAAAGCGGTGCAGAAATGATTGCGGTCAGCTGCCCTTTATGTGAATGTAATCTTAAAGAAAATCAAAAGGAACTGGGTGAATTGAGGATGCCTGTAATTTACTTCACCCAACTCCTGGCTCTTGCTCTAGGTGTTGATTCTCATCTTCACCAATGCGAACAGAATCCGGCAGATGCACGACCGCTTCTGGAGAGTAAAGGGTTGATTGATGCATGTTCAGCAACTTATATATGATACGTAACGCGAGGTTTCAACCTCGCGGAAATCGACCCTGAAGGGTCGCACTACGAGGAATAGCTATATTAGATCACCAACGGAGGCCTGAATAATGGACGCAGTAGAAACTAAAATGATCCCCATATATATCATGGGTCAACGATACGAAGTTCCAGAGGGACTTACTATCATGAAAGCGATGGAATATGCGGGATACCAGTACGTTCGGGGATGCGGTTGCCGTGGCGGTATCTGCGGTGCCTGTGGAACCATTTACCGGATACCAGGCGATTACAAAATCTACAGTGCTCTTGCCTGTCAAACCGCTGCTGAGCCTGATATGTACCTTACTCAACTACCGTTCTTCCCGGCCAATCACGTATCCTCAGATTACGCAGAATTGGAGGGAGTACCGGAAGACATTTACAAGCTGTACCCGGAGCTCTTCCGTTGCGTAGCCTGCAACGCCTGCAGCAAGATATGCCCGATGGATGTCCCGGTAATGGACGTTATCGCCTATATCAAGCGCGGTGATATTGAAAAGGCCGCTTTTGAAGCGTTCGATTGTATTCAATGCGGACTTTGCACCAGCCGTTGTTTCGCTGAGGCCCCCCAATTTCATATTATGCAACTGGCCCGTCGACTCTATGGCGGAAAACTTGCACCCAAGGCTCAGCATAATGCCGAGGCAGCAAAAGCAGTTCGAGACGGCAAATTTAATCCGATGCTCGATCAACTTACCAGTATGAGTTTGGAAGATCTCAAGAAGGAATACATCGAACGAGAAATTGAGCCGGAAACCGCTGGTGACGAATGGAAACCAAAAGAGACAAAATGGCTTCTCGAAGAGTACCTGAGATAGTTCACTATTTAGGAGAAAACGATGGAATATCCAGAAAGTTTAAAAAATCTGATCAAAAAGGTTGAAGAAACCAGACCGGACAGAGTTGAAAAGAAGAAGGCAGGGATTGAGATTCCGGCGATGACACTGGACGAACGAGCCGTTCTGCTGGAAGCGCACCATCCTGACTATATTCAAGGAACACGGCGGGACCTCAAGATAGGTCCAAGTAAGGGCTACGCTGTAGCTCATGAGTTTGCGGATATGCTGGAATCCAAGAGTCGGGTTGATCCTGATAAGATCGATCTCTCACAAATCGATTATGAAACCGATGTTCTGGTGATCGGTGGGGGAGGGGCAGGAACCTCGGCTGCTCTACTGGCCCAGGAGAATGGTGCCAAAGTCATATTAACTACCAAGCTGCGCCATGGTGACGCCAATACCATGATGGCAGAGGGTGGTATTCAGGCAGCGGACAAGATATGGAAGGATTCGCCGGGATATCACTATATCGATACATTGGGCGGCGGACATTTCACCAACGTTCCCGAACTGGCCAGAACACTGGTTAACGACGCCCCGGACGTCCTCCACTGGCTGGAAAACCTGGGAATGATGTTCTGGAAAAAATCCGATGGCACCATGGATACGCTTCCTGCTGCCGGATTCTGCCGTAGCAGATTGCACTTTGCCGGCGACATAACCGGCGCAGAGATTATGCGAGTTGTCCGCGATGAAGCCCGAAACCGTAAGGAAGATATCACCGTACTGGAGTTCTCGCCTGTAATCGAACTGATACTCAATGATAACGGTCAGTGTGCCGGAGCTCTCATTTACAATATGGAAACACAGACATACTCCATTATCAAAGCCAAAGCTACAATTGTGGCCACCGGAGGTTCCGGTAGATTGCATATTCAGAATTTTGTAACCACCAATCACTACGGCGCCACAGGTGATGGAATCGTTATGACCTATCGCGCTGGTTTGGAGTTAAAATTTCTTCACACATTGCAGTATCACCCTACTGGATGTGTCTTCCCTGAACAACTCGAAGGGCTACTCATCACTGAAAAGTTCCGGGCAGCTGGTTCTCATGTTTTGAATGTTGATGGAGAACAGTTCGTATATGAACGTGAACCTCGTGACGTCGAAGCAGCGGCTTATATCAAAGAGGCCATTGAGCGCGGAAAAGCAGTACCGAGACCTACCGGCGGCTGGGGTATCTGGCTGGATTCACCGATGCTCGATATTATTTATGGCGAAGGTTATGTCAAGAGAGAATTCCCGGGAAAGTGCAAACAGTTCGGTCGGCATGGCATTGATATCTCCAAAGAACCGATGATTGTCTATCCTACGCTTCACTATCAAAACGGCGGGGTGGCATTCAAAGAAACCGGCGAAACGGAAATACCCGGTCTGTTTATGGCCGGTGAAGTTGGCGGCGGTATCCATGGTGAGAACCGTCTGATGGGTAATTCATTACTGGATATTCTTGTCTTCGGCAGGATAGCCGGAGCCAATGCTGCCATTTATGCAAATGAAAAAGCTCAGGACGGCAAAATGAGCCTGGCACATGTCAATGCCTACAACAAGGAAGTTGAAGAAGCAGGAATCGAGACTGACGTAGTTTCACCGATGTTGCTGCCCAATTACATCGAGAAGAAAGTCAGGGATCGGCAGCACAGTTCCCACTATGTTGGGAACATAAGATAAGCCACCTGTCATCGCGAGGTCAGTTGCTATCGTTATCGGGAGTACAATTATAATACGTATGAGAACAGAATTAGATCATGTCATTCCGTGCCTGACCCGGAATCCAGTCCACCCCATCCCCTCTGGATTCCCGATCGAGTCGGGAATGACACAAACAGGTATCGCTGCTCTTAGAAATATCTCCCCCGGCGGTATTCAGTTCTCGCAATAACACGGCAGTGGAGGCCATTATGCAAAAAATAACCTCACCCATCGATAAAGAAATAATAGAAAACCTCAAAGCAGGTGATCAAGTCCTTTTAAGCGGCATTATCTATACAGCACGAGATGCCGCTCACAAACGAATGGTAGAGGCACTCGACAAAGGCGAGAAGTTGCCCTTCGATATTGAAGGCCAGACAATCTACTACATGGGACCTTCACCGGCAAAACCAGGTGAAGTCATAGGGGCGGCGGGGCCAACTACCAGCGGTCGCATGGATGCCTATGCACCACGGTTGATGGAAGTAGGCCTGCGAGCAATGATTGGAAAGGGGTTGCGTCTACCGGAAGTCAAAAATGCCATGAAGAAGCACAAGGCTGTCTATATGGCTGCAATTGGTGGAGCAGGTGCGCTTATCTCCAAATGCATAAAAAGTGCTGAAGTTGTGGCTTATGACGATCTCGGGGCTGAAGCGCTCCGAAAACTCGAAGTCGAAGACCTGCCATTAACAGTAATCAATGATATCCACGGTGGTGATCTTTACGAAGAGGGGAAGGCGAAATATCGAGTTGAGGTTGGTTAGCAACTGTTGTTAATTTAAAAAAGGGCAGGCCTATACAGCCTGCCCTTTTTTATTTCTGCATGTTATTAATAATCCTGAGCAACCCCGCCACACTTTTCGAATCACAAATTTCACCTTTGCCTATCATGCCCGGTATCTCTGAAATAGGCACACTGAAAACATCCATTATTTCATCATCATCGGGATGCTCGTCAAGCGCCACAATATCTGTCGCCAAATAAAGGTGGAGGTATTCGGTAGAATATCCCGGCCCTGCATAGAAGCCTCCCAGATACTCCATGTCTCTGGCATTGTAACCTGTTTCCTCTCGCAGTTCACGGTGCGCCGTCTGCAAATGGTGCTCGTTTGATTCTGTCTTGCCGGCCGGTAATTCAATAAGAACCTTGCCTAATGCACTTCGATATTGCCGAACCAGTAAGATATTATCATTGTCAACTGGAACGATCACTACGGAATCCCTGTGCTCCACTATTTCCCGGGTAGTCTGCCTTCCCGAGGGTAGCTCAATAGAATCTACCCGCAGATTTATCATCCTTCCTTCATATACAGTTTTGCTATCCAGAAGTTTTTCAATACTCATTACCATTTCGCCTTTGATTGAGGCTTCAGTTTAAGAACCATGGCGGTCTCGTCGCAATCCGGATATTTAGGACACCTCTGGCATTCCCCCCAGACTTTTCTCGGAAGGTCCATGAGATCAACCTTTATAAAACCAAACCTTGTGAAGAACTCAGGCTCGTAAGTCAGCACAAACACATCTGCCACCTCAAGCCTATTTGCTTCCTCGATACATGCCTCAACCACCACCGCCCCGATCCCCTTTCCCTGATTGCCTTCTAATACAGCCACGGACTTGACCTCAACAAGGTCTTCCCAGCAAATATGAAGAGCCCCACACCCCACTACTGCGCTGCCTTCCCGGACAACAAAAAAGTCTCTCATATTTTCATAAATCTCGCTCAAAGGCCGCGAGAGCATCAAACCTCGTGACCCAAAGCCGTTAACCAGTTTGTGTATCTGGGGCACATCCGCAATACGAGCTTTTTCAGCATTCATAGTCTATTTCTCTTTGCCACCCAGTTTTTCCAGTAATGTCTGATAGAAGAAAGACTGTGGCTGAATTCTCAGCAAACGGGTAGTATACGGACTTCTTCGCACCTTTATCGTATCGACTTTCCGCAAAGAGAATTCTACTTGGCCATCGACGCTGACCTTGGCCTGATGTGTTGTCTGAATATCAAGTTCCACGGTTACATCGGCAGAGAGCACCATGGCTGCGCTCAAGCCCAAATGGGGTAAAAGCGGAGTCATGAGGAATTCTTTTGCCTCGGGAAAAAGTATGGGCCCGCCGGCTGCCAGAGAGTAACCGGTACTTCCAGTAGCGGTAGCGACGATAACGCCATCAGCCTTATATGTAGTGATAGGCTGACCATCAACCGAGGCCCTAACCTTGATCACACGGACGGTTGACCCTCGGGCAACAACCACATCATTTAGAGCATGGACTGGAGAGGGGGTCGATTGCAACGGTAGCTCTACCTCCAGCATAGCCCGTTCATCAATCCAGCCTTCCCCATCCAAAAAACGAGGGATGGCATCAAATACTTCGGATGCACTGAGCTCAGTTGTGAAACCCAGGGTGCCCATATTCACACCCAAGATAGGGACTGCTTCCGGTGCAGCCAGTCGCGCAACGCGCATCATAGTACCGTCACCACCCAAGCTAAGTAGCGCGCTGGTTTCGGGGAGTCTCTTCTTGGCTTTCGCTTCGTCCGATGCGGCACATGACCATACCGATATCTTTTGCTTTTTGAACGTTTCGGTAAGGACCTGAGCCAGTTCCCGGGCAACAGCGATTCTTTTGTTGAATAATATACCTGCTTTTCTCATCGTTTTACTCACTCGATTCTACCATAAAACTCCGATGTCAAACATCAGTAACAAGAACCAACAGGTCGCAATCAACAGGAATAAATTTGATGATGGTCGCATACACAATTTACTTGACCAATATGGCAACCGTGTCTATGATATAAAGAACAGTCGTTAGAGGGTGTATCGCGGAGCTACGATATGAACATTCTGGTGGTAGACGACGATCCTGAAATAGTAAGTTTTCTCAAGCGCGGCCTGATATATGAAGGCTATTCTATCGATACCGCCAGCGATGGAGCAGAGGCTTTAAAAAAAGCCCGGGAAAGGGAACCTGATCTCGTCATACTGGACATCATGATGCCAGAAGTCGACGGAATCGAGGTCAGCAAACGATTGCGCCAGGCAAGCGATATACCCATCCTCATGCTCACTGCAAAAGGTACCACGGAGGACAAGATCGCTGGATTGGATAGTGGCGCGGACGATTATCTGGTCAAGCCCTTTTCATTCGATGAATTGCTAGCCCGTATACGAGCCCAACTCAGACGCCGAAACCCTAAAGAAGGGGAAGAGCTGCGTTTCAGCGACCTTTCACTAAACACAGCTACGAGAGAAGTGATACGCAGAAACGAGATCATCGCGCTCACCGCACAGGAGTTTGACTTGCTGGAGTTATTTATACGCCACCCACGCCAGGTACTCAAACGCAATATAATATATGAAAGAGTTTGGGGATATGATTTCGAAGGAGAATCCAACGTGATAGAAGTGTACGTCCGCTACCTGCGTTCTAAGCTTGAAGCGAGTGGAGGTCCACGTTTGATTCATACCGTCCGTAGCGTAGGTTACGTATTAAAGGATTAATCGCATGCCAATTCGATGGCGTCTAACCTTATGGTTCTCTTTGATTGTCTGTGCGATCCTCGTCCTGTCCGGGATATTCATCCACACACTACTGAAAAACGATCTTCGCAGTGAAGTAGATGACGATCTAAAAATCTACTCTGCCAAAGTACACGGCACATTGCATCACGAAGAAGTCCCTGATCCGCTCGACTACGATGTAATCCACTCCAACCTGGCAGAACTTCCCATCAATGAATTTGCTCTGCCTGGCATCTATTTCCAGGTGATCGATCAAAATGGAAATGTTGTAACAAAATCAGACAACTTGGGTAAACAGGAACTTCCGTTAGATACGGCTCTGATAGAGCGCGGATTTGCAGGACAAGTGGATATTGCCACAGTATCCGCCGGCGAGGGGGCAGACCTACGTATGATGGTTTCGCCGCTTTTCATTCAGGACGAAACTTTACTGTTGGAAGTTGCCCAATCACTTCAACATATAAATGACACAATGGGCCAGCTGCAATGGATACTGGTTATAAGTGTTATCGTAGCTTTGGGAGTAGCTCTTGTTTCAGGCGCAGTCCTGGCACGCCGGGCACTTGCCCCTGTAGAGCGCATTACCGCTACCGCTGAAACAATCGAGAAAAGCTCTGACCTTGGCCGCAGAGTCGGCTACACTGGTCCCAAAGACGAGATTGGCCACCTGGCGGCAACATTCGACCATATGATCGATCACATCGATCGCGTCTTCAAATCCCAGAAGGATTTCGTAGCTGATGCCTCCCACGACTTGAGAAGCCCGCTTACTGTTTTTCAAGGAAATCTCGATTTACTCAAACGAAATTTAAACGCAGAGGATCGCCAGGAGTCCCTCGATGCTATGGGCAGGGAAATCGAAAAAATGAGTGCCATCGTAAATGACCTGCTACTTCTAGCAGAAATAGAATCCGGGCCAGTGAATCAGGATCAGGCTGTCAATTTAAAAGAGATACTACTGGAAGGGTTGCGGCAAGCTCAACGATCGGCTGGGAAGAACTCTGTAATTGAAGGCACTATCGAAGAAATATCGATAAAAGGTAACCCCCATAGAATAAGTCAACTGCTGGCAAATTTGATCGACAATGCCATCAGGTATACGCCGGAGGAAGGGACCATCACCCTATCACTGTTACGTGATGGCGACTGGGCACGCCTGGAAATTATGGATAATGGAATCGGTATCCCACCAGAGCACTTGCCACATCTTTTTGATCGGTTCTACCGTGTTGACCGGGCGCGATCTCGTGCCGGTAGCGGCACAGGGCTTGGCCTGGCGATTGTCAAGGGTATAGCCGAACAACACGGGGGAAAGGTCACTCTAATCAGTGAACCGGGCAAAGGAAGCACATTCACCGTCTGGTTAAAACTCTAAGCATCCTCTAAGGAATTCCTAATCCTGCTCTAATTCCCGTAAGGCATCATAGATACTGAGGAAGTATCAGTGATGCCTTTTTTTCGGAAAATTCTAACCAAGAGAATCAGAGGAAGGATTGCAGCCATAGTCCTTGTAGCCACGGTTGCAGGTATCTCCGGCATGCTTCTTTTCGGGGAGCAACTTGAAGAGAAGTTCAATCCCGAATCTTCTCAAGAGCTGATCTCCAACAACTCAAGCCTCGGACTAACATATCTGACTATCACTCCTAATGTTGCGGCATACTACGATCTGGAAATCGATACAGGGGTATTGGTCACAGCAGTAACCTCAGACAGTCTGGCCAACCATGCAGGGATAAAACCTGGAGACGTGATAGTGAGTTACAACACAGTCCGACTTGACAAAGACGCCCCGCTCTACGGAATGATTCGTTCATGTCGGCCAGGTACAACTGTAGTTCTGGAAGTATGGAGAGGAAACATAAACAATACTTTTGAATTCGTTCACACACAGTGATGAACATTATGACGTTTTTATAGAATCTGATAATCGAAAGAAAGATTGTATGGAGGATGAGCATATGATGATGGAATTCTCAAACACCGGGTGGCTCATGATGGCCTTCATGGTTATTTTCTGGGGATTTGTGATCGGGGTAATTATCTTAGTTGGTAGAAGCCTGACACAATCCGGCCAAACTGACCCCACTTTGGACAATCGCAAATCAGCCATCGAGATACTTAAAAAGCAATATACTGCCGGAGATATCAGCCAGGAAGAATACAGAATTAAAAAGTGCGACCTGATCTGGAAATGACAAGCTGTGAATTAGCAGATGTGCAACACGAAAGGAGGCAAGCGCTATGACATAGAAAATGGTTAGCGGAAATGAATCAAATTGAATACAAAACACAAAAGAAAGGAGATCAACATGAAGAAAGGTGTACTACTCGGATTGATCGTGGGAATGATGCTGATAGCAGCAGCCGTTGCCATACCAGCACTCGCGCATGGCCCCAATAACGGAGAAACGCCACCCAGTCCAAATCAGGGACATTGGGGAGCAATGACGAATGCCTGTCTGACCGGAGACTGGGAAGCGATGGCAGATACTGCCCAAAATTGGCATGAACAGGGCTCCGGATATGGTTTGTGCCAAGGCCCGGCTTTACCGGTGACTTCGGGGGAGGAGACCAACACCTCGGATAGTACTGCCGATGGAAATGTTGAATATCCAACCGATTGGTGGGATGAAATGAGCGAGTATATGGGCGGAGGCATGATGAACAACCAAGGTGGTCACATGGGCAGCAACATGATGGGATGGTGATGGCTATTATCAAGACCAGCAACAGATTCGCAGAGCCCTTTTAATACCATCAGCACCGAGCATCAGTAAATTGGAGGTGATAATCATAGAGGATTTTGTAGCCAACTTTGCATCTTTTTTACCCTTTGGCTATGCATTTGGCGCAGGTATGGTAACTACTGTGAGCCCCTGTGGTGTAGCGATGCTGCCCGCATATATCTCTCTGCATATGGGAACACAAGAAGACGGCTTCTGGGCCCAATCGCCTCTCAAGCGTAGCGGCCGAGCACTAGCCATGAGCGGAGTGGTAACTCTAGGTTTAGCGGTGGTATTCGGACTTGTGGGAACCATCTTCTCGCTGGGAGGAGAGTTCCTTATGGAGTTTATACCCTGGTTTGCCATCGCCATCGGAGCAGTACTCATTTTGTTCGGCGTTTACCTCCTTCTTGGTGGACATTTCTATACCAGCCTACCAGCCCGAATGGCAACCCACTTGGGTAACCCCAAAGGGTCGGGCATCAAAGGGTTCTTCGTTTTCGGCATCGCCTATGCTATTGCCGCTATGAGCTGTACTCTACCAGTTTTTCTAGCTGTCGTAGCAAGCGCCTTTTCTCTTAAAAACGTGGCCTCCGGCACACTACAATTCGTGAGTTTCTCACTCGGGATGGGATTAATCATCGCCCTGATTGCTCTCGGTTCTGTCCTGTTCAAAGAAACGGTCAACAGGTGGATACGCCAAATAGTCCCGCTGGTAGCGAGAGTGAGCGCATTACTACTGATCTTTGCAGGCAGCTACATCCTCTATTACTGGTTCGTGAGAGGGGATATCCTGAGCTAAACCATAGAACAAGACCTAGCTCTTTAGAGAGGAAACAGAACATGCAGATATCATCAAAAAAGAACGCTCCACACACAATCCGATTAACTTTGATGTTGATAGCATTTGCGCTATTGCTCGGAGCATTTGTAGCCACTGCATGCAGTAACTCGAATCAAGAGGTAGACGCCGTTAATAGTCCTCCTGCTGCCAAAGAGGGGAGATTGGCACCCAACTTCCTTCTATCCGACCTCGATGGCAACGAGATTGATCTCAGCAACCTTCGTGGCAAAACTGTGATAGTCAATTTCTGGGCCACATGGTGCCCACCCTGCCGGGAAGAAATGCCTGATATTGAAAGTCTGTACCAGCAATACAAAAACCAGGGAGTTGAAGTAATTGGTATTGGAATGATGGAAAACGAAAACAGGGTCCGTGAATTCGTGCAAAAAGGCAACTATAGCTGGACCTTCACCATCGATACAAAAGGAGATGTCGCCCGGAATTACCGGGTCGTCGCCATCCCCACGAGCTTCTTCATTGATAGTCAGGGAATAATTCGCTCCATTCACAGAGGGCCAATGAACACTGGTGACATTGAAGATAACGTAAAAAAGATTATCGGATAGACCCTGATGAGACCAGGTTTCAAATTCTAATCAAACTTTAATGATTCGCTAATCTTCGATTAAGCTCAGGTTGATAACCTTAATATGATTTATACAAAAACCATGCTCAAGAGAAGTGAATCGTCTCAAGGCAAAACAATGAAATTATGTAAGTTCAAGGGATGCCCCAGATGTAAAGGAGACCTGTTGGTTGACCGAGATTATTGGCAGGTTTGGTACGAGTACTGTCTGCAATGCGGTTTTCAAAGAGATTATCAGGTTTCCATCACTAATATAAGTGCTCAAGATAACCACATTGAAAATGGGGCACTCCTTAATATGAAAAAGACTAAAACCACTGCAAGCAGAACTGCGACAAAAAGAACTCAGCGAAGGAAAAAGAGCAAGAAGTGAACGGTATTGATATTAACATAGATCCGGTGATATTTCAGATCGGAAGTTTCGAACTTCGCTGGTACAGCATCGCCATAATGGCGGCAGTGATATCAGCAATTTTGATAGCTACTCGCGAAGGAAAGAAAAAGGGGATCGCACCCCCAGAGATGTTTTCAATGGCCATGTGGGTAATCGTGGCAGGGATTGTGGGTGCAAGGCTGTTCCACGTCATAGACAACTTTGGGCACTATACCAGCAATCCATCTGAAATAATTCAATTTGAAGGATTGGCCATCTGGGGTGGTATCGCCGGGGGAAGCATAGCAGCCATAACGTACGCGAAAATAAGACATCTGCCATTGGGTCGCCTTGCTGATGCACTTGTGCCGGCGTTGCTTGTGGCTCAGATAATCGGGCGCCTGGGATGCATCGTAAACGGAGACGCCTACGGGGGTGAAACGAGCATGCCCTGGGGATTTATTTATACTCACCCCGATGCATTTATTCCATCCAGTCTATCCGGGGTACCGACACATCCCTACCCCGTGTACGAGATGCTATGGAACAGCGCAGCATTACTGGCAATATTGCGACTGTGCCGAAACTTTCAAACAGATGGCATGTTGTTCCTGACATACCTCTCAATATATTCCCTGGGTCGATTTACGCTCACTTTTGTACGATTGGAAAATGAAATCTGGTTGGGATTGCAGCAAGCACAACTACTTGCGCTAATAGTATTTGGTGCCTCAATCGCAATGTTCTTCTATATTTCCAGGCATTCGTCAAACAAACGAAACCTCAGGACAATTTTCGCAGGAAGGTATCAGTCATGAATCGGAACATTAAGATAGCCATAATTGTCATCGCAGTAATCTCTGGTGGCCTTCTGATACTCTCACCCATCCTTGATTGGGAAGATAACACAGGGTACTGCTCAACTGGATGGGGAATGATGGGAGACTCAGGATGGGGATGGATTGGACCGATCCTGATGATTCTTTTCTGGGGAGCAATCATCTGGATGATCGTCTCACTGATTCGTGATTCTGCACGCACGAGTCAATCAAAGTCCGGTTGGAACCATCAATCCACCTCGATAGAAATACTCAATACACGGTACGCTGCAGGGGAAATCGATAGGGATGAATACGAGCGCGCAAAGAACGATCTCTTAACAGATACTCACAATATCAGAGAATAAATCCAGTAACGGAGGGATGAAGAATTGGAATATTCCATTTTAAAGGACGATAGCATTCCGGGTGAACCTCGATGAAGCTCTATCAGGTGGTTGCAAAAGACGCTTTCCGAAGAAGGAGACGGGTATTGTACACGGCGTTGGGGGTGGCCTTCGGCGTTGCTGTGGTTATCGCACTATTAACCATTGCCCGAGCAGGGGAAGAGAAAATCTACTCGGAGTTGGATAAGTACGGAGCCAATTTGATGGTCACCCCTGCAGTGCAAGATCTCGATCTGCAACTGGGGGATCTTACAATGGGCAACCTTTCCATCGGGGAACACTTTATCAATCAAGACAAGCTGCCTCAAATAAGGCAAATCGCTGATGATGCTATCAGAGAGGAATTAGGAATCGAAGATGAGGGCTATATTTCAACCATCGCTCCCAAACTTTACGCGACCGCTAAGATAAAAGACACGACCGTCACCATCGCAGGAATCGATGTACAACAGGAAGTTGTTATCAATAGCTGGTGGGAACTATCCGATGGAATCTATCCACGTGAAGGTAACGAGGCACTTTTAGGAGCCAGATCGAGTCAAGTCCTGGATCTGGATGTGGGGGATGAGTTTATAGTAGAGGAAAGGCCCATGGTTGTTGCCGGAGTCCTGGGCGAAACAGGGGCCAACGCCGACTATCAAGTGTTCGTCCCACTCGCCAGCGCCCAGCAGATGTTGGACAAGGATGGATTGATATCCTCAATTGATATCCGCGCCCTGTGCACCGGTTGCCCGGTGGAAATCATCGCGGATTCCATCAATGAAAATATTGCAGGTGTTCGGGCAGTTGCGGTAAAACAGATCGCCAAAGCTGAGATGAATCTGATGGGAAAGGTCAATGACTTTCTGCTCGCACTGGCGGGGATCACGTTGGTGATTGGTATGTTCGGAGTGATCAACACCATGATGTCATCGGTTCATGAGCGCGTCAAAGACATCGGAATCATGAAGGCGATCGGTGCCTCGCCCAATCAAATAGTCAAACTATTCCTTTATGAAGCGCTTGTTGTAGGTGTTATTGGAGGAATCATCGGATATGTGGCAGGAACACTACTGTCATATATAGTCGGTCCGGCAATCTTCGAAGGTATAGCCGTCAACTACGTTATTGGGTATCTGGGTCCGGCTCTCGGTCTGGCAATTTTTGTTGCCATAGTCGCCAGCGTGTATCCGGCGTATCGGGCTTCAAGAATCAAAGTGGCCGAGTCAATCCGATCGATGTAGGGGGTAACTATGTTACAGGTAAGGAATGTATCTAAAATATACGGCCATGGAGCAGCTCAGGTGGTCGCTCTGGATGACGTCAGCTTGGATCTCAAAGAAGGTGATTTTGTAGCGATCACCGGGCCCTCCGGCAGCGGAAAGTCCACTCTTCTAAACGTCATAGGGGGGTTGGATAGTATCTCCGGCGGAGAGGTAATCCTGGAAAAACAGCGTATCGATGATCTCAGCGAGTCTGCCCTCGTCGATATAAGACGAAGCAAGATCGCATACGTTTTCCAGCAATATCACTTGATCCCCTCACTCACCGCTCTCGAGAATGTCCGTTTACCTACTACTTTTGGTGGTTCTGCCGGATCGGTTAACGGCAGAGCTAAGGAAATGCTGGAAAAAGTTGGATTAGCAAAGAGAGCTAACCACAAACCGAATCAGCTAAGTGGCGGTGAACAGCAGCGGGTGGCCATTGCGCGCGCACTTGTGAATAACTGTTCGCTCATACTGGCCGACGAGCCAACCGGAAATTTGGATCAAAAGACAGGGATCGAAATCCTTAACCTGTTCGAAAAACTCAATGACGATGGGTATGCCATAGCGATGGTTACTCACAGCCCCGAGACAGCACTTCGCGCCAAAAGGATCATAAACATGGAAGACGGGAGGATCATAAATGAGAAGGATAAAAATGACTGGACCACCCAACATTATCTACCAAGTTAACTGAAATATCGCCATGAAATAGGATTCAACGCTCAAGTCATTAGAATTACAAAAGGAGGACACAGTCAATGGGCAACAATGAGAAGCATGGGAAAAGACCTCGGAAATCTGCTGGAGGAGGCAAACCAAGGAATACCAGGAAGATGGCTATCGCGGGCGTACTCATTGCCATTATCATCATAGCCATTTCGGTTGTGGCCGTTTCTGCTGGCGGGGGAAATACAAATGACACTCAAAGCGCTGGGGGAAAGAATACGGGTAACATCCAAAGCAACGGCCCAATAAGTCCAACGTGGATTACCGCGGAAACTCAAGCTGATGCAGTATCGATATCAAAAAGTGAATTGGAGACGGCAGGAATGATTCACTTTAAGGTTCCTGCAGAAAATGGAGACCTCTCTTTCATGGGCTATCAACAGAACGGTGAGGTCAACATACGGGCAAACGTTTGTCCACCCTGCCGTTCTATTGGGTTTTCACTTGACGGGGATGAGTTGGTTTGTGATAGCTGTGGCACAAGATTTGAAGCAGCCACAGGGGGCGGAATCAGCGGAGCATGTAAAGCCTTTCCCAAAGCTAGCGTAGCTTATGAAATCACAGGGGATGATATAGTAATGCAAGCAACTGATTTAGTGGTTGCGTACGAGAACACAACTGAAGCTGGCTGGCCATAAGTCTAAACTTATTAACCCGGCAATTAAAGAGAGGCTATTGCGTGTGAATATGTTGGTCTGGGGTTATGGAAAGAGTAGATGCCAGAAAGCATAGCCCAGAGGTTCAGCAGCAACTGAGGAATCAGGCTATCCATCTTCGCAAGAAAGGCTGGAAATATGGCGCAATTGCGGAAGCTGTCGGAGTTAATGTCAGTACGGTAGCCAAATGGTGTAGAGCTTGTGGAAAGGGTGGAGACAAAGCTATTCGGATACAAAAAAGAGGCCGAAAGAACGGAATGAAGCGGACATTGAGTTCGGACCAGGAAGCCGAAGTGAGACAGGCGATCCGAGACAGGTGTCCGGAACAGCTCAAGCTTCCTTTCGCGCTTTGGACCCGAAGAGCAGTTCGGCAACTTGTGAAACGGTTGTTTTCGATCGATATGCCGATTCGTACAGTGGGAGAATACTTGAAGCGATGGGGGTACACCCCGCAGAAACCCTTGCGCCGTGCCTACGAACAGAATCCAAAAGCTGTTCAAAAGTGGTTGGATGAAGAATATCCGGCGATTGAAGCGAAAGCGAAAAGGGAGAAAGCCGAGATTCATTGGGGAGATGAAACCGGGCTTCGTAACGACAGCCAACATGGTCGTAGCTATGCACCGCGAGGCAAAACCCCCGCAGTTCTTCTTCCGGCCAAGCGAGAACATATCAGCTTGATTTCAACCGTGACCAATCAAGGCAAGGTTAGATTCATGGTCTATGAGAATGCCATGAATGCCGCTACTCTGATCAAATTCCTGAAACGATTGGCAAAGGATGCTGGTAGAAAAGTCTTCCTGATTCTGGACAATCTTCGAGTCCACCATAGCAAAGCGGTCAAGGAGTGGCTGGAAAGCCGCAAGAATGAAATAGAAGTGTTTTTCTTGCCGGCTTATTCACCTGAGCTTAACCCCGATGAATATCTGAACTGTGGTCTCAAAGCCGGGGTTCACTCGGGTATACCAGCCAGAACATGTTCACAACTGAAAAAGAAAGCAATATCGCATTTGCGTATGCTCCAGAAATGTTCTCGAAGGGTCAGCAAGTACTTTCAACATCCCAAAATCGCCTATGCTGCGTAATGTGCCTGCTTAATTGCCGGTTTAATAATAACTCATCCAACTACGATTGCAATGGACGGAAAAAGTTGGGGGACCCAGAACAGAAACTGAGATTATGATATCGCCAGCAACAGTAGGGATTGAGTAGATGAAGGGGATAGATTACAATAGCGAAAAACGCCGGAAGCGGCGTTAAAGAATAATGAAAAAGGAGGATGGCCGCGTCGAACTGGGCTTGAAGTTAGAGTCTGGTTTTATGGTCTCGAACTTACAATCCCAAGGTCGATGGTTCGAGTCTATCCGCCGCTACCAAAAAATCTAAAAACGGTGAAGCCCTCCAAGAAAAACCTGGAGGGCTTCTTGTATTTCCCTACCTGTCAGTTGTATTAAACTAGGCTTTATCTCCTGTGAGAGCTAGCTCCTTTTGAGCGATGGCGATTGCAGCCGGATGGTCCGTTGGTACTTCCGGCAGGGTAAATTTCATCCGACACTCGGCTGTCATCTTCCCATCCTCTAAAGAATATCGGGCGAGCAGGATCTTGCTGGCAGCGGTCCTTCCCGATGCTATGGGGCTGAGCATGATCTTGCAGGTGAGAGGGTGATCCGGGTTGATGGCGCTGTTGAGATGTACCCAGATATGATCCGTCCAAACCGGGATATCCTTTTCGTCTTTTCCCATCGCGTGCAAAGCGCTGGTGATACAGGCATCTCCCATTAGCCTCAGGGCGAGCGTGCCCGAAACGAAATCCACAGGCGAATGAACATCGTACAGGAACTCGTAGGTGTTGAAGGCGGTTCGCTTCAATTCGAGGATTTCGAAGTATTCTTCGGTGCTCATGGTTTTGAGATACTGGCTACTGAGTTGCTTGGCGATGTTCAAATCGATGGTTTCAGGCGTTTCCCATGAAGGGCAATCGATATCCCAATTGTAGGTGGTGAATGTGGGGCTCAGCGCATCGGATTCCGGCGTATTGCAGTGCACGATAGATCCGTCTTCACAGATTTTTAACATCCCCTGGTAGTGCCTGCCATTGAACCGGTTCGAGAAGGCATAGCAATATGCTCCACAACGTTGAATGAACAGGTAATCCCCCGCTTTGATGGCACCCAGTGTCGTGTTCGGCAAAAGAACGTCCCCGGAAAAACACAACGGTCCGGCGATGGAATCGGGCCCCTCAGTTGACAGATGCGAGTGGTCCTCATTCAGAATTTGATGATGGAGTTGAAACAGGGTGATCCTGCTGAGTTGGTCGCTGCCCACGTTCATGATAGCCCAGTTCCTACCCCGGATGTTCTTGAGCACGGACACCTTTGTGAGAATTCCCATGGCGTCACCGATGAGCGATTGCCCCGGCTCTACGAGGTATCGAATCCCTTCCCTGAATTCGGGCCTGAGCGCCAGCCTCAATTCGGCGATGGATGGGAAACAGTCCGGTTGGGTCAGAGGGATTCCCAGCCCGCCTCCCAAGTCTAGAACCTCTATCCGATGTTCGGTTCGGGTGTGGATAGCATCCAGTATCTCGTGCATCGACCGGACGATTTGAACGAAGGCGTTCACGTTGTCCATCTGGGTTCCCACGTGGGTGTGCAACCCGCTCACGGGAACCCGGGTGCGGGATAGGATTCCGGGCAGGTCCTCTGCCGGGATGCCGAATTTGTTGGTGTTTGAACTGTGAGCCGTGATTGTGTGGTAATCCTTCTCTTTCTCGTATCTGGCGGGGATGCTGGGGTTTATTCGAACGAATATCTTGCCCGGGAATGGGGAGCTGGTGTATACAGCTTCCAACGAACGCAACATCTCTGCCGAATCGGCAACGACCGTCGCCCCTTTCTGTAGCAGGTTTACCGCCTGAGGCATATCCGGATCCGGGCTGTTATTGAGGATGTTGCTGGGTTGAAATCCGGCCAAAAGGGATAACCTGATCTCACTGACGGCGGCGCAATCGACGCTTCCTCCCATTTCGCAAATCTGCCGCAGAACGGCCAGGGAAGGGTTGGCTTTAACGGGATAGACGATGTTTGCCGGGCTTCCCGCAAGTTCGACGTAATCCTGGAAGTTCCGCTTCAGCCGGGAGACATTGAAGAGGTAGATCGGTGTACCGAATTTTTCACCCAAGGATCGCAAATCCAGATCTTTTGACCATGTTTCCATGATTGTTACCCTCCTTGCCTGTTTTTTGTTTTGACATGTTGGGTTCCGTACGGAATATCCAACCTGGCTTGTGGATAGTATCAAGATCGGTCAATTATAATTAACAGGTATCATGTTTCCATGATTGTCCCCTCCTTGCCTGTTCTTTGTTTTGACATGTTGGGTTCCGTACGGAATATCCAACCTGGCTTGTGGATAGTATCAAGATTCGTTAATCATAATCAACATGTGTCATGTGCCCCAGGGACAAGTTTCTCGTGTCCCGACGGGGCTAGCTCCGATTCCCATTCATACTCCTGTGTCACTGTAGCTGTATCGCTGACTATTAGAATGACTGACAAAGGGATTCGTTGGTTGAAATATCTGAAGAACTCTGGAATGATAGACCTATTTTGTGATCAAATTGATGTATAACAACTGAACTCCGACCCCAAAAGGCGGTCGTTTTTGGGGTCGGGACTTGCTCCCGATTGTGATTTGGCACAAGCACTGGGCGTTACGGGGAGCAATAACTTGTTTGTACGACATTCCAAAAAACGTGTTATAGTGCAGGTCAAATAGGGTAACGCCCAGCCGGTCCGGCATATCCTTTCATGGCGCGTTACGCAGAGCGTTATTGGACCACTGATACAAAGATTTGCATTAAAAGAAAATGGCCTCATATGAAATAGTCGCTACTGTAGTTGCCATCGGTGCATTAGTGATATCGGCTCTCTCTCGTTAACACCAGGAAGTTACAGCGAGAGAGGATAGAATTACAGAGAATAACAGGGGCATTATGTCGCAAACAGCTAGAAGTAATTAATCGCGAAGAAGCTAAACAAAGCTATCATTACCGTTGACCTAGTAGGTTTCGGTAGTGATTATAGGTTTGTGATATCTAATATCGGAGAAGATACAGCCTAAAATGTCAACTTCGATCTAGATATAGATTCCGATGACAATCCATTGGTAAGCGGGGATTATAACCCGAAAATACCAATTCCATCATTGACTTCAGGCAGTAGCATAGAATTACTGGCAGCTATCCATTTGGGCAGTGCAGGACAGTATAACATCTGGGTAAATTGGGACAACCCTGATGGTACAAAAAATCAGCGCAGGATATTTGTAGCAATATAAATACCCACTGGTAAACCCGTGGTATTCTGTCTTCGACCGCATGAAGGCCAAGCTGACCCGTTCCCTGAGCTTTAGACAATGAATACAGGATTTCATCCTTCACCCCAACTCCCACTACGCTCAGCTTCGGTGAGACGCACTATGCGCATAGTAGCGAACCATCCCTGGTGTTCTGGATAAAATAACGGAAGCTGACCCAAGGACCAGTGATTCCCTTGCTTCGCTAAACATAAAATCTTTATGTGTAGTGGGAGTGGGTTCATTGGATTTGCTGATGCCTAGAGATCACAGGCAATCTACTTATTAACCCGGCAATTAAAGAGAGACTGTTGCGCGTGAATATGTTAGTCTGGGGTTATGGAAAGAGTAGATGCCAGAAAGCATAGCCCAGAGGTTCAGCAGCAACTGAGGAATCAGGCTATCCATCTTCGCAAGAAAGGCTGGAAATATGGCGCAATTTCGCAAGCTGTCGGAGTCAATGTCAGTACGGTAGCCAAATGGTGTAGGGCTTATGGAAAGGGTGGAGACAAAGCTATTCGGATACAAAAAAGAGGCCGAAAGAACGGAATGAAGCGGACATTGAGTTTGGACCAGGAAGCCGAAGTGAGACAGGCGATCCGAGACAGGTGTCCGGAACAGCTCAAGCTTCCTTTCGCGCTTTGGACCCGAAGAGCAGTTCGGCAACTTGTGAAACGGTTGTTTTCGATCGATATGCCGATTCGTACAGTGGGAGAATACTTGAAGCGATGGGGGTACACCCCGCAGAAACCCTTGCGCCGTGCCTACGAACAGAATCCAAAAGCTGTTCAAAAGTGGTTGGATGAAGAATATCCGGGGATTGAAGCGAAAGCGAAAAGGGAGAAAGCCGAGATTCATGGGGGAGATGAAACCGGGCTTCGTAACGACAGTCAACATGGTCGTAGCTATGCACCGCGAGGCAAAACCCCCGCAGTTCTTCTTCCGGCCAAGCGAGAACATATCAGCTTGATTTCAACCATGCCCAATCAAGGCAAGGCTAGATTCATGGTCTATGAGAATGCCCTGAATGCCGCTACTCTGATCAAATTCCTGAAACGATTGGCAAAGGATGCTGGTAGAAAAGTCTTCCTGATTCTGGACAATCTTCGAGTCCACCATAGCAAAGCGGTCAAGGAGTGGCTGGAAAGCCACAAGAATGAAATAGAAGTGTTTTTCTTGCCGTCTTATTCACCTGAGCTTAACCCCGATGAATATCTGAACTGTGATCTCAAAGCCGGGGTTCACTCGGGCATACCGGCCAGAACATGTTCACAACTGAAAAAGAAAGCAATATCGCATTTGCGTATGCTCCAGAAATGTTCTCGAAGGGTCAGTAAGTACTTTCAACATCCCAAAATCGCCTATGCTGCGTAATGTGCCTGTTTAATTGCCGGTTTAATAAAAGCGGGTGGATGGAGATGATACCCTTTAAATGATATCATCCATCCGCCCAACCGAAAGCTCCTCAAGCTCTTGAGACATCCGCTCCCAATGGGTACCCCGCCAATACAGGCGAAGGCAATCGGGGCACTGCATATATTGATCTTGAGTTTTGAAGACATAGGGAGGGGCCAGATCACGCACCTCCGCTTTTTCCCGCGGTATTAAAACTGTATTACACACCATACATAGTGAGAAGGGATCAAATTTAGGGCCCAAGTCCAAAGCATGTACAACCTGTTTGAGCTGTTCTCTCACCTCATCTGACGCGATTAGAATAGCCTGTACCTTGCCGGTCGCCACTATTCTCCTGCGCAAAATGCCCGTATCTTTGGTTAAAAGAATTCTCTCCTCTTTTAACGCCACTCGCACAAGTTCATCGTCATCCATACCATTGATGAAAAGAGTATCATACCCCATCATTCGGAGCCTTCTCGCCAACCTGCCGACATTGACATCGACAATGAATCTGGTTTTCATGGCTTCAATAATAACACGAAACAATAAGTACTTTCATTTTTGGCGTTATCTGGTATAATGCATCTGCCATGTCAGAATTTGAGATAATCGATCACACTGCAGATGTGGGAATCATCGCTCGCGGCGAGAGTGTCGAAGAGGTGTTCATCAATGCCGCACGCGGCATGTTCAGTTTGATTATTGACCTGGACACGGTAGTCGAATCAACCAGCCAGGAAATCACCGTTGATGCACCGGATCAGGAAGAACTGTTGATAACATGGCTCAATGAACTGCTTTACCTCTTTGATGCGGAGAACCTTATCTTCAGTCGATTTGAGATTACCTACCTAGGTCAAGAACACCTCAAAGGCATCGTCTACGGTGAAGAGGTCGATCCGGATCGTCATAACTTGAAGTCAGACGTAAAAGCGGCTACTTACCACATGATTAGACTCCAAAAACAAGACGGATTCAGTGCGCATATAATCCTCGACATCTGAAAGGAAACCCCTCAATGCCCTCATACTGGAGAGACTTTCTCGAACAAATTGATGACTATCGTTGGATGATCAACACGGATTACAAGCAGGGAATGCGTGTTCCCGGTCTTCTGTATGCCGATGCAAATATGTTAGACCAGATAGGCGAAGAGCATTCACCGGAACAGGTAGCCAATGTGGCTTTCCTTCCCGGGATAGTGGGCAAGTCCATGGCTATGCCGGACATCCACTGGGGTTACGGATTCCCAATCGGAGGTGTTGCTGCCACCAGAGTCACTGATGGTGTAGTATCGCCAGGCGGAGTTGGATTCGATATAAACTGCGGAGTTCGCCTCTTGGTCACCAACCTGACAGAAAAAGATGTCAAACCCAGAATCGAAGGTATTATCTATCAGCTTTTCGTTAACATTCCTTCCGGAGTAGGATCCAAAGGTCGAATTACCCTCAAAGGCAATCAGATAAACAAAGTCCTCAGAAACGGTGCCAGATGGGCAGTTGAGGAGGGATACGGAGAGAAGGAAGATCTCGAGTTTGCCGAGGAAAACGGCTGTCTCAAGCAAGCAGATCCCGATCAAGTTAGTGAAAAAGCTAAGAAACGCGGGGTGCCTCAACTTGGCACCCTCGGATCGGGGAATCATTTTCTGGAAATTCAGGTGGTGGATGAAATCTACGATCATTTGGCCGCAAAGGCTTTCGGTATTGAGCAAACGGGGCAGGTACTCCTCCTGATTCATACCGGCTCACGGGGGCTCGGATACCAGGTTTGCGATGATTATCTTAAAACGATGGGGAAAGCGGTAAGAGACTATGGTATTGAGATACCCGATCGTCAACTTGCATGTGCGCCGGTGAAATCACCGGAAGGGCAGGCATACCTCGCAGCCATGAATTGTGCCGCCAACTACGCGTGGGCCAATCGCCAGTGCATCACTCATTGGACCAGGCAAACATTTTCAAACGTTTTCGGGCAAAGCGCTCGCGAATTGGGATTACGTCTTGTCTACGATGTAGCCCACAATATCGCTAAGATCGAAGATCACGAACTTGATGGAAAAAAAGTGTCTCTTTGCGTACACCGTAAAGGGGCTACCAGAGCATTTCCTGCGGGCCATCCTGAAATACCCGCCGCATACCAAAACATCGGGCAGCCGGTCCTCGTTCCCGGTGATATGGGCCGCTATTCCTATTTAGCAGTTGGAACCGAAAAAGCCATGGAGGAAACTTTCGGTTCGACCTGCCATGGGGCCGGGAGAGTGCTAAGCAGGTCTGCAGCCAAGCGGGAACTGTCAGCCGCAGACATAGCAGATGAACTGTATCGAAAAGGGGTCACCTTCAAGGTAGCCAGCAAATCGTCTCTGGTGGAGGAAGCATCACAAGCCTACAAGGATGTGGCAGAAGTAATCAATGTAGCCGAAAGAGCCGGGATATCTCGCAAAGTGCTGAAAGCGAGACCAATTGGGGTAATAAAGGGTTAACCTCTTACCCCGTAATGTGAGATGGCCTCATGCCTTGAGACAGGAACATCCTCACTTTGACCGTTTTTACCGGAGTCAGCCATGATATCCGGATACAGATAATTGTTACAAGTTTCGAACTTAGAATACCATGGTTTGCCGTAGGTGTTAGCCAGGTCTGAAAGTTGCCTCATCCTGTCAATCGCTGTACTCTCCAAAAACTTGAATCTCGCCCGAGATAGCATATTAGCCGCCTCTTGCCAAAGGGCACGCCCCGCCAGAAAACCTGAAGCACCGGCTTTGCAGGCAATTTCTAGCTGCCGGAGAAAGATTTCGAAACTGACGCCCCCACTCAGCAGTACCCACGGAACCGAAGAAGCAGCGTTTAACTGCTGGCAAACATCGAGCAACCGTTTCTCATCCCACTCAAAGGTGATATCGGCAGGAAACTCAATTTTGAGCACGTCCACTGGAAGCCTTGAAAGCTGATGAACCGTATCTATTGCCAGATCTGGCTTCTTTCGGGAATATTCCCAATGATCCCTTTCCAACTCTCTTACAATGTAGTTCTTCGGGCCAAGGAAAAGGGCGAGATCGGCTTTTTTGCAATCATAAGCCGATCTAGTTACCGCGTTCAATTGATCCGATGCAATATTGGGTAGGTCGGGCCGATAGTACAAAGGGAATTTGACTCCAGCCGCGCCAATGTTCTTCACTTTGGCAACATCCCAATCGGTTAACTCTTCAGCAGATTGCCCATCGCTTCCATAGGCATCGTGATCAGACGTCTCCAAGCTTATCATAAGCCCGGTTTCACCAGGGATAACATTAGCGGCAATAGCCTGGCTGGCACCGTAGATTGGATCTAGCAGCACACCACTGGAATGTGGAGCCAGTGTTTCACATATATCCAGTTTAAAATTCACTATTGACTCATAAGTGATAGATGACGTATTCCCGTTGCCCATCATCTTACGCAAACTTCTCCGATGGTCAAACGAACAAATGGTGAAAATACCATTGGAATTTGACAGTTGTTGTAGCCCTCTGGTTTTGCCGATGGTCAGCTCTCTCATCTCTGTGGTCCTCGCTTGAATCAAATAATGAACTCCTCAACCTATAACGCTAACACTCTCATCGATTCCAGAGAAAGGTTATCCAGGGTTTTCTTTTGCTCGGATGCCTCACGCAGTGGGGTAAACACTATTTGCCCCCCTTTTTCACCTGCTGCATGCCCGCTTTTTCCATTAAACAAACCTTCAACTGCCGCAGTGCTCAGCCGACTTCCCAATACCCGGTCTCTGGCAGATGGAGTTCCGCCTCTTTGTAGATGCCCTAATACACAAACTCGGCAATCAAGGTTGAGCCGGTATTGTACATATTGGGCAATTTGGATAGTATGCCCAGTCTCGTTGCCTTCGGCAATCACCACGATACTGCTTCTCTTGCCCCTATCGAAGCTTTTTTTCAGCGTCATTGCCAGGCTTTCCGGGTCGATCTTTAATTCGGGGATGAGTATTTCTTCGGCACCACCGGCAATTCCCACTTCAAGCGCGATGAATCCTGATTTTCGACCCATCACTTCTATAAAGAAGACTCGTGCAAAGGCATCAGCCGTATCGCGAATGCGATCGATAGCTTCCAGCGCAGTATTGACCGCGGTATCAAATCCGACTGTATAGTCGGTACCATAAATATCGTTATCAATAGTTCCGGGAATCCCAACAACCCTCAGACGGCTTTCCTTGGCGATGGCTGCCGCTCCTTGATAGGAACCATTTCCACCAATTACCGCAATACCTTCGATGCCTTCTTCTTCCAGAATTAGGATCGCTTTTTCGCGGCCTTCGGGTGTCATGAAGTCGTCACAGCGCGAACTCTCGAGAATCGTGCCGCCCCTCTGAATAGTGTTGGCTACGGCTCGGCTATCTAATTCGACAAAGTTCTTTGTGAAGATGCCTGAATAGCCACGCTTTATACCGACTACCTTGGCGCCTCGATCCATAGCTCCACGTGTCACCGCCCGGATGCAGGCATTCATTCCCGGCGCATCCCCACCACTGGTAAGGACAGCAACCTTGGAAAGCTTCGCCCGTTTTTTCCCTCCGGAATTTACGGCTTTACTATTCATTCCCATTTCACATACCCCCGGTCTTTGTTTTAAACATAAACGCAGACCAGACCGCTCCCCCAGTCTACAGAGGTAGAATATCGTTTTGCCCCATAGCCCTCAATGATGAAGACATACAAGTTCCCATAGGGGTAACACGCAAAATGAATACGAGGAAACTCACAAGTAGAATGCGGACCTGGCTCAGTTCAGCAGTGAATATTCAGGTGCAGGGGTATCCTATTCGATTTCAGAGAAACTGTCCCTAAATTTCCCTAACCACAAATTAAGTTCGTTGAAAAAGAGTAAATGAGCGTCATCAATGGAAACGTTGCTAATGTACTGTGCCTCCGAGGGATGATAGAGTTGTTCTTTCCCAGTTGGTTCAACCGGTAGTACCATATCGCTTATCCCATCCCACTCAATGTTCACCGGCAATCCCAATTTTTCCAGGGGCAAATCAACTGTGGCGTCAACAAGGACCAGTTTTCCTTCGATCTCTGCTTTGCAGGCAAGGTGGTGATCATCCGGCAAAGTATCTACTCGGGCTCTGAGCGATGGAGGAAACTCTATTTCAACATTGGCCCACTTAAAAGGATAGACTGCCAACACAACCGTGATCCCGAGTTTTTCGTACATAGAAGCCAGCAGGAGATGTTTGGGAGTGCAAGATCCTTTGCCGATGCTTAATATTTCCGTATAGTTATCAGCGCTTATAAGCCTGGGGATTATTGCATAGGGGATATCTCTGATCTTTTCGAAAACGGCTATCCTTGCCGCTTGGGGGCTTTTGCCTTCGGTCCAATCTCTGAATTTCCGATCAATAATGTCCGGCACAAAGACACTCCACTCTTCAGGATATCAGTTCGTTCAAACCGGTGTACTCATCTGAATATCGATACAGTGGACAATCCAGTTCACCGATGACCACTTCCGCCGTCGAAAACACCTTTGCCTCAACCAGATGTCCGCCCCAGCAGGATTGCTGGCTTGAAAGCTGAATGTGAATATGCACAATGAGGTCTTCGTCTTTGAGCGCAACGGAACCCTGAGCACACACGATCTCCAGAGGCCCGGCATAAGTTTCGGTTTCATATTTGCCCGGTAATGCTTTGAGGAAATTTAGTTTGGCGCTATCAACCGAACCGATCAGCCCGATGACTACACCAGAGTGAATTCTATTTTCCTGGCAATAGCGAGTAATCTCGTTCAGTATTTCTTGGCGGGGTTTTACTCTGAAGACATGAATTTTCGTAAACACAGCTAGCCGCCCTTTTCGAGGTTTTTCTTCGCCTCTTCCCAGAGAGCATCCAGATCATCGATGGGGAGTCCGTTCATACATATACCACGGTTCTCGCTGGTTTCCTCCATATATGCAAATCGCTCGTAGAAACGTTCGTTGGCCTGCCGTAAAGCACTTTCGAGATCGATCTCCATCCAGCGTGCCGCATTAGCCAACGCCATCACAAGATCACCGAACTCATGCACGCGTTCCTGATGGGTTTCGGCTTGCCTGATTTCTTCAAGTTCCTCACTAACTTTATCCAATACACCATCGATATTATTCCAATCGAACCCGATGCGGGAAGCGCGTTGCTGCATGATCTGACTATAGGCCAGGGCGGGAATGCCTTTGGGGATGCCATCGAGAAGCGATTTTTCAACTTTTCCTTCCGAACGTTTTATCTCTTCCCAGTTCAAACGCACTTCATTCTCGTCGGCAACCTCCACATCCCCGAAAACGTGAGGATGGCGGCGGATAAGTTTTTCATTGATATGCCGTAAAATATCCGACATCTCAAACTCGCCCGATTCCTCGGCAATCTGGGCATGGAGGCCAATTTGAAGCAGAAGGTCCCCTAACTCTTCGCACAGTTTCTCAGTATCACCATCATCCAGCGTTTGGAGAGTCTCGTAGGCTTCTTCGATCAGGTACGGTTTAAGGGATTCGTGGGTCTGTTTGCGATCCCAGGGACAACCATCAGGGGAGCGTAACTTGGCAATGATACGGCAAAAGGCATCGAAGGTGCCGAGGTTTTCTTCCATCACATGTAAATTATAACAAACCGGTAGAAGATTTGCCGAAGCTAACGATAGATATGAATCGGATGACTAAGATATCGTTAGCTTGCCCTTGGACACGGTGCAGATGATCACCACTAATCCATCACCAATGTATTGTTCATTGTGTTTGCTTTCCGTCAGGCAATGGTGCGACATCGAACCCGTGAAATGCACTCTGTTTTTCGTTTCTATTTGTTTAAAATAGCTACTTGACAGCATCATACCCAAATGGTAGAATCGTTTGCTTGTCATTATGACGGGGGCTATATAGTCTCCGTAAAACAAACAAATATCGGGAAAGCACAGAAAAGGCAAACCCGCCGAAAGGCGGTGACGCAAAGCCACGGGTCTACAGCGGAAACGCCATGATCGCCAGGCTACCTAGTGCAGCGATCGTGCCGTGACGTCTTTGGGCTTTGCTCAAAGGCGTTTTTGTTTGTGGCAGTCTTCTGACCTCCGGGGCGGTCAATTCACCCGGCATCCTGGAAGGAAGGCGCGTGGGGATCATTTTACACAGCGGAAGCCATATCCAATCACTTCAAACAAGAGGGAGGGGCCATGGCAGTAAGGGAAAGAGGCAGACTCCAGTTGCTCAACCGGGTGGTCCAGAACGGCCGGCGCATCACTCAGCTTAGAGCCACCGAAACCCGGCTTAAACGCACAGACAAGTCAGAGCAGCTATTATCAAATGCCATAGAGCAGAGCAGCGAAGGTGTAGCCATTATAGACCTTGATGGAAACCTGCTTTCTCTAAACACTGCTTTTGCGGCTATGCACGGATATTCGCGGGAGGAAGCCCTGGGCCGGCACCTGTCCATCTTCCACACGGTGGAACAACTGCCGTCGGTCGCCCTGGCCAACGAGCAACTTCAAGCAACCGGCGAGTTCGCCGGGGAGATCTGGCACGCCCGGCGTGACGGCACCGTCTTCCCATCCCTCATGCACAACTCTATCCTTCGGGACGACGCTGGCAATCCGGTTGGCATGATCGGAACCCTGCAGGACATAACGGAACGCAAGCAGGTCGAGGAGGAACGTGACCGGATTTTCAATCTCTCACAGGATCTCATATGCATTGCAGGCACGGACGGCTTTTTCAAGCATCTAAATCCGGCATGGGAACAGGTGCTAAGATACTCAACGCAGGAACTCCTCGCAAGACCTTTCCTCGACTTCATACACCCCGATGATCACCATAAAAACGATGCGGAAGTTGCCAAACTTGCCGCAGGCGAGAAAACCATTGGATTTGAGAATCGCTATATTTGTAAGGACGGTTCTGTGCGTACCGTGTCGTGGACCGCGGCCTCACTTCCGGAATTAGGTCAGATGTATTGCATTGGCCGTGACATCACTAAGTGGAAGCAAGCACAGGATCAATTGGAAAGCTACCGTTATCATCTTGAGAAGATGGTCAAGGAGCGCACAGCCGAACTTCAAGAAGCTAACCAACAGCTGCGACTGGAAGTGGCCGAGCGCATCCGGACGGAGGACAGGACGAGAGCCAGTGAGAAATGGCTCTCCACAACCATCCGAAGCATCGGCGACGGGTTCATTGCCACTGACGCGAAGGGGCACATAACTCTGATGAACCCGGTTGCCCAGGCCCTGACGGGATGGTCTCAGGAAGAGGCTTCCGGGAAGCCTCTGAAAACGGTTTTCAACGTAGTTAACGAGGAAACCGGCAAACCCGCACAGGACATCGCCGCACAGGTGATTCGAGCCGGCATGGCATTCGGGCTGGCTGACAACTCACTGTTGATCGCACGCGATGGAACCACACGCCCCATTGCTGACAGCGGCGCTCCAATCATGGACGAGGATGGCAATGTCACGGGAGTGGTCCTCGTCTTCCAGGACGTCACCAAGCAGAGAATGGCAGAGGAGGAACTTCAGCATCGGACGCACGATCTGGGCGAACGAGTGAAAGAGCTAAACTGTCTTTATGGAATCTCCGCCCTGGTCGAAACCCCGGACGTTCTGCTTGAAGTTATCCTACAGGGCGCTGCCGACCTCATTTCTGCCTCATGGCAGTATCCGGCAATCACCTGTGCTCGGATTTTGTTTGAAGATAAGGAATTCAAGACAGATACGTGGACAGAAACCGACTGGAAACAGGTCAGCGACATCTCTGTGCACGGAAAGCCAGTGGGAGCCGTGCAAGTCTGCTATCTGGACGAAAAGCCCCAACTGGATGAAGGGCCGTTCCTGAAGGAGGAGCGACATCTGATCAATGCTATTGCCGAGCGACTGGGCAGGATCATCGAGCGCCAGCAGGCAGAGGAAGTCGTTCAAAAAGCACGTGAATATGCTGAGAACGTTGTCACCACAGTGCGTGAGCCATTGGTGATTTTGGATGATGAGCTTCGAGTGGTTTTTGCCAACCGCTCGTTTTATGAAACCTTCAAAGTTTCTCCTGAGGAAACCGAACGGCAGTTGTTATACGACTTGGGCAACCGGCAATGGAACATACCCAAATTACGGGAGTTGTTGGAGGAAATCCTTCCAACAAACACCAAGCTGGAAGACTACGAAGTAGAGTGCAATTTTGAGGCCATCGGACGAAAGACAATGCTCCTGAATGCCGGAAGAATCAGAACAGAAGAAGAAAAAGAAGAAGAACTAATCTTACTAGCCATCAAAGACATCACCGAACTCAAGAAGCTCCAGGAACAGATGGTTCGCTGGGAAAAGCTGGCTATATTGGGACAAGTGGCTGGCGGAATGGGGCACGAATTGCGCAACCCCCTCGGTGCCATCACTAATTGCAGCTACTTCCTCAAAATGGTCCTGGAGAACCCGGAGCCGGATGTCACGGAGACACTGAGGATCCTGGAGAAGGAAGTATCTACTTGTGAGAAGCTGATCACCAGCCTGCTCAGCTTTGCTCGACCCAAGCCACCCATTCTCAGGAAGGTCGATATCAATGAAGTTGTTCAAGAAGTACTTTCAAATACAATCTTGCCCGATAACGTCAGCTCCACCATCCGCCTGGGAGAGGCACTGCCCACAATTCTTGCGGACCCAGATCAGCTTGTCCAAATCTTTGGAAACCTCGTTACCAATGCTATTCAGGCAATGTCCCAGGGAGGCGAACTGACCGTGAAGACGGAGGTAATCAGCCCTGAATGGGTGACCATCTCTATCACCGATAGCGGGGTTGGCATCGCCAGGGAGAACCTGAATATGGTGTTCGAGCCCCTGTTTACCACCAAGGCGAAAGGAATAGGCCTTGGGCTGGCAGTGGTCAAGGCACTGGTGGAAGGGCACGGGGGCAGCATCGAGGTGACCAGTACAGAGGGAGTGGGCACGACCTTCACCGTCAAGATGCCGCTGGGGAAAGGCGGGGAGGAATAGTATGGACGAGCAGACCCGCATCCTCATAGTGGATGACAATACCAGCCTGGGCAGAACCATGTCCCTGGTGCTGGAACGCAAGGGATACTCCGTCATGGTTGCCGGAGATGGGCTGGAGGCCCTGGAAAAGGCCAGGGAGGAACCATTCGACATCGTCTTCATGGACATCAAGATGCCCCTCATGAATGGGGTCGAGACCTATAAAGAATTGAGGAGGATTCGACCGGAGGCGGCGGTGATGATGATGACTGCCTATTCCGTGGAAGAACTCATAGAGGAGGCACTCCAGGAAGGAGCGCACGGTGTTGTCCGCAAGCCATTGGATATTGACAAAGTAGTTACGATCATCGAGGAGGCCACACAAAGCAAGAATGGCGCGCTCATCCTGGTGGTTGATGACGACGAAGAAACGCGTACCAGCTTCAGCAACATACTGGTCAAGAAAGGCTTCAGCGTGGGCACGGCGGCCACCGGGGAGGAGGCCATCGGGCTGGCCCAGCACCAGAATCATGACATCATCTTCATCGATATGAGACTGCCAACCATCAACGGGCTGGAGACATACATGAGAATTCGCAGCTTTGACCCGCACGCAGTGGCTATCATGGTAACGGGCTATCGCCAGGAGATGGACACTCTGGTGCAAGAGGCACTGCACAACAACGCCTACGCATGTCTCTACAAGCCGCTTGACATGGCAAATGTGCTGGGACTGGTGCAGGAGATATTGAAAAGGAGACAACCGATATGACCATTACCGCGGAAAATACGGTTCTGCATAAAGATAGGGTCCTCATCGTGGACGACGACGAGAGTACGCGCAGAATTCTGAGCCTCATCCTCCAGGAAAAAGGGTATGAGGCAGAAGCCGCGGAAACCGGCCAGGAAGCAATAACCAAGGCGAAGACGAGACACTTCAATGTTGCCTTCCTGGACATCAAGCTCCCAGACACGGAAGGAACCGATCTCGCCACCCAATTAAAACATATACAACCGGATACTGCGATGATCATAATCACCGGCCACGCGTCCGTGGAAAACGCGGTGCGGGCTGTGAACTGTGGCGCGGCAGCCTATATCGTCAAACCGCTTAACATGGACGAGGTGCTGTTTATTATCAATCAGGTCATTGAGAAACAGCAGCTGGCACTTGAGAATCGAAGGCTCATAAAAGAACTGCAGGAGGAGCTAGCCGAGCGCAAGCGGGTGGAGGAAGAACTCAGGGAACGTGAGTCATTCAATTTTGCGCTATTCCAGTACAATCCAATACCAACAATAGTGGTCGACCTCAAAGGCAGAGTGGTAAAGAGTAATCTCGCCAAAAGAAATTCAGGGGATCCATTACCTGATCTGACGGCCTTAATGTACGAGGAATATGAATGTGACCATGAGATAGATATGCGCTCAGAACTGATGGAATGTATAAAATCGGGGAAGGCAAAGGAGTTCCCGGAGCAGAATTATGGAGACAAATACCTCTCAATCACGATATCACCTTTTTCCCACGGGGCAATGATCATGTCAAAAGATATAACGGAATGGAAGCGTGCAGAGGAAGAAGCAGCCCGAGTACGGGCCCTTGAAGAACTCGATCACCTTAAAACCGCTCTGCTGGCCAGTGTGTCTCACGAACTCCGCACACCATTGACCTCTATAAAGGGCATCGCCAGCACACTAATACAACCGGACGTGGAGTGGGATGAGGAATCGCAAAAGGAATTCCTCAACGATATCGACCAGGCAGCCGATGGACTCACCCGAATCGTGAGTGACCTCATTGACATGTCGCAACTTGAAGCAGGCGTCATGAACATTGTCAAAACCAACACCACAATCCCTTTGATCGTGAATCAGATCAAAGGTCAACTTGGCAACCTGACCCTCAAGTACCATTTTCGAATCCACATTCCCCGCGACTTGCCACTGCTATGGGCAGACGAGGTCCGGATTGGCCAGGTCATCATCAATCTAGTGTCAAACGCCGCAGCGTATTCCGAAGAAGGTACCACCATCAACCTCCAAGCTATACTGGCAGGCAACGAGATCGTGGTAAGTGTCACTGACGAGGGCGTCGGCATTGCGCCGGAGCACTGGAACACTATCTTCGACCGATTCTACCGGCTTGGCAACGGCGTATCGCGCAGAAGAAGCGGATCAGGTCTGGGATTATCAATCTGCCAAGGAATTCTTGAGGCTCATTGCGGAAGAATATGGGTGGAAAGCACACCAGGCAAAGGCTCTAAATTCACTTTCAGCCTTCCTGTTACGGCTGATTCCGGCTAACTAATTGATGATTATAATCCTCAATCCACTCCGCATCAGGCTGAATCTATAAGCCATGCCAATATCTTTGTTTCAGCCCTTTCGGATATCTCGGCCCCTATGCAATGACAGTTAATTTAACCCAGCTCCATAAGCTGCCTCTGTAACCTTTCCAGCTTGTCCCTGTTTTCAGCCAAATTGGTTCGCTCCCTCTCAACTACTTGCGCCGGCGCTTTGGAAATGAACTGCTCATTTCCTAGTTTGCCATCGATACGAGCTATTTGGGCCTGAGCTGATTCGATTTCTTTTTGTAGCCGCATCCTCTCCGCCTCCAGATCAACCATTCCGGCTAACGGCAGGATCACTTCAACATCACGCAACACCAAAACCTTGGCCTGTTCCTCTTTAGCGGTTTTGTCTTCTTTGCTGATAACGTTCAACGGCTGAACTCGAGCCAATGCTGTAATTGCAGCGATGTGATTTTCGATGGGAAACTGGGAATCCTGCGATATAATGAATGCCTCGATAAACTTGGCCGGTTCCACCTTGGCCTCAGCGCGAGCATTGCGGATAGACCTAACGATTTCTATGACCGATTCAATCTCCCGCTCAGCCACAACATCCACTACCAATTCATCAGCAACCGGATACGAAGCGATCATGATAGAATCCGGATTCTCGCCATCCGGCAAGTAGTCTGCCAGCCTTTGCCAAATTTCCTCGGTAATGAACGGCATGCACGGATGTAATAACCTCAGTATCGTATCCAGCGTATCGACTAACACCGGCATCGGAGAAGGGCTATTCGAATCACGGAGGCGAATCTTGGCCAGCTCAATGTACCAATCACAGAACTCAGCCCAGACAAAATCATGAATCTTGCTCAATGCCTCACCAAGCATGAATCCATCCAGCATCTGGGTAACTTCGGCAATTAATCGATTAAGCCGACTCCTGATCCACCGATCTTCAACCAAGGCAGGTTGATCAACGGCAGATACGCTATCCTCAAGATTGCCAAGAATAAATCGACTGGTATTCCAGAGCTTATTGGCAAAGTTACGGCTGCCTTCCAGCTTGTTTGTACCCAGCCGCGAATCATTGCCAGGCGTATTACCCACAATCAGCGCAAGGCGCAGGGCATCGGTGCCATATTGTTCGAGCATGACCAGCGGATCCAACACATTCCCTTTCGACTTGCTCATCTTATCGCCATGCTCATCCCTGATAAGTCCATGGAGATAAACCTTTTCAAACGGTATTTGGCCAGTATTTTCAAGGCCCATCATGATCATGCGGGCAACCCAGAAGAAGAGAATATCGTACCCCGTCTCCATCACTGAAGTCGGATGGAAATACTTGAAGTCTTCCGTATCATCCGGCCAGCCAAGGGTGGAATGAGGCCAGAGACCGGAACTGAACCAGGTATCCAATACATCGGGGTCCTGAATTAAGTGATGGCCTCCACAACGCGGACAGCTTCTAGGCTGCTCCACAGCAACAATTGGACTGGCTCCTAAATCTATCCGCAAGTCATCTGGTAACTCCCCAATATTAGACATGATTTCTTCTATCGAAATTCCCGTTTCATCAATCATGTCTTGCACAGAACCCCCACCTTGCCAATCATACTCCGTGAAACCAGATTGAGCCCAATCTATGGAATCATCTTCTTTCCTCTTAATATCAGATTCTATTAACGATCCATCTTCAAGCAATCCCTCTAACTCCTCTATTCTGAGGATACCGGTTTCTTGATCAAAAGTAACTTTCACGGGCTCCTTGAAAAACACTCGTATTCTAGAACTATCACAATCCAAACAGTACCAAGCTGGTATTCGATGCCCCCACCACAACTGTCGACTGATGCACCAATCGCGGATATTCTCCATCCAGTTAAGATACACCTTAGTGAAATGCTGCGGAATGATCTGGACACGCTCATCAATCACAGCATCGATGGCGGGCCTGGCCAGCGGGGCGATCTCAACGAACCATTGCTTGGTTACCAACGGTTCGACCATAGTGCTGCAACGATAGCAGTGCCCCACCGAATGCACATAAGGTTCAACTTTGACCAACAGGCCGTCTCTTTCAAGATCAGCAATAAGTGTTTTTCGGCAGATAAAACGATCAAGCTTTGCATATCGTTCTCCTGCATATCCACTCATCGTAGCCTTAAGTGTCATCACGTTTATAATCGGCAGGTCATGTCTTTGTCCGAGTTCAAAGTCTACCGGATCGTGGCCTGGAGTAACCTTTAACGCACCGGTTCCGAATGAAGTATCCACGACTTCATCGGCGATCACCGGTATCTCACGATGCACCGCAGGAACTATCACTTTTTTGCCTATAAGATCGGTGTATCGAGGATCGGTAGGGTTCACGGCGACCCCAGTATCACCCAAAAGCGTCTCGGGTCGAGTAGTTGCCACGATAACGAATTCGTTGTCCGTCCCCGCCAGCCTGTATTTGATATGATATAGATTGCCCTGTATTTCTTTGTGATCAACTTCAAGATCAGAAAGCACTGTCGAACAATCCGGGCACCAGTTTGTAATGCGCTCTCCCTGATAGATGAGCCCCTTATTGTAAAGGTTAACAAAGGTCGATCGAACAGCCTTGGCCGGACCCTCATCCATAGTGAAGGTTTCCCGATCCCAATCGCATGATACACCCAGCCTTTTGTGTTGTTCGGTAATTCTACCGCGGCACTGAGCTACCCATTCCCAAACCCGCTCAAGGAATTTGTCTCTCCCCATGCTCTGCCGATCCAGCCCCTCTTTAGCCAGTTGCTGCTGTACTACAAACTGGCAGGCTATACTGGCATGATCCACGCCGGGAAGCCAGAGAGTAGGATCGCCTTTCATGCGATGCCACCGGGTTAGAATATCCTCTAATGTCGCTGTGAGCGCATGCCCTACATGCAACTCGCCGGTAACATTCGGCGGCGGCATGATAATAACGAATGGTTTTTTTGCAGGATCAATCTTAGGAGCGAAATACCCTTTTTCCATCCAGTATTGGTACCATTTGCCCTCGACCTGTTTGGAGTCATAGGCTTTTGGTATTTCGCTCAGTTTCTGTGATGTCATGGTGAAATTCCTTACCTCAATTAATAGGGGCGATTGCCAATCGCCCCTAATTCGTATTCATTCTACACGTGCACAGTTACTGCGTCAATTTGGGAATCACGAATAATGCCGGCTCACTTTTTGCCGCCGTACATGGCAAACATCCCCCGTTTATAAAAACAGTCCACATCCTGAAAACCGGCGTCCTTCAAAGCATTCATCTGGCTTTCGAGAGTATCTATATTACAGTAGTGACCTTCGGCCATATACTGCTGGACCATCTTAGTAAAGATATCTTCGATTTCGGAAGAATGACCTTGTTCGATTGCCCCTTCTTTCCATAATTTCATTTGCCATTCTTCAACCGGAGATGCGGGTGCGCGGACAGTATCGATAACGATAAAGTATCCCCCTTCAACGAGACAAGAAAAAACATAGCGGAAAAAGTCGAGTTTTTCAACGTTCGTCAAATGGTGTATGGCCAACGATGATACGGCCAGATTAAATTGACGCAGTTCTATCCCTGAGGTTATCAAATCCTGAAAATTGGCCTGGATGAATTGGCTTTGTTTGAGATCGCTCAGCTTCTCACTGGCTTTTTCCAGCATACTCTCAGAACCATCGATCAGTACCGCTGAAATGGAATCATCGATCTGCAACAGCTCATAGGTAAGTATCCCGTCACCACAGCCCAGATCAAGTATGGTGTTCGGTTTGTTATTCTCCAGAAAATGCCGGTAAAACGATTTCAGCATTTCCAACGATCGCTTTCGCCCCACTATTATAGTATCGGCAATCTGAAGGTAGTTGTCAGCGAACTCTCGATTAGCCCATTGTTCCGGAAGTGCGTCAGCCATCAATCAAAGATTCTCCAGTAATTCGGTTTCACATGACAGTCGGGTGGCTTTGCCAAGATACACCACAAGAATGTCAGGAACTAAACGGATATTCAGTATTTATGGAAAACCGGGTACTATGAGGTCTTATAGTACGGAGAGTACCTCATCAACCAGCGTCTGATGATAGGACTGAATGCACTTGTAAAGATTCTTCTCCAACCAAAGGCCCGCTTCAGGTCATCAATGTAATGATCGAAAGTGTGATGCTGGAATTTGAGAAGCCTTTGTGATTCCTCGGTATCCATAAAATCGGTGTACCAGTAATCGCTTTCATCTTTTGGCACTCTGAAAGCTTTCTCGCAGACCATGCCGATCCCTAGTGCCTCGAACAGTTTCGTCTGAAAGTGCCGGTTTGTCATCTGGCAGCTCTTGCCGCCACCGAGTAGAGGTATCTTGCCGGCAGTGTCAGCTTCAACAGAATTGGCGATTGCCGTGGCAACATCGACAGGATGGACAACCTCCATTCGCTGTTCCAGTGGTATGCCGAAAGAATACTCAAGAGAACCTAAACCAAGGGAATCACTACCCAGCACATTGACTGGCGCGGCGGCCCCGACTCTGAGTATCGTCCAATCAATACCGCTCTCCATTGACTCCTTTTCTGAAGCTACTTTAGAGTGGGTGTAGTTATCTGTTGGTTGAGGGGGTTCATCCGCCCTTCTGGGTAGTGGCTCGGAAAACCTGTTCCCATGCACTGATATTGAGCTGGTAAAAACCATCTTTGGAGACTTTTCCTGTTGTTTTGCGGCCTCTATCACGTTGTGTGTCCCTTCAACATTGACCCGATGTGCAAGATCAGGAGATTGCTCGGTGAGTGGAGGAATAATAGCAGCCAAATGAAGTATGCACCCTTGTCCTTCAACTGCCTGGGCCACGATGTCAGGATCAGTTATGTCTCCCCAGAATGTCTGGAACTCGCCGATCCTGGAAAGCCGTTCCATCTCCTTTTCATTCCTGGGATTCCGCATGTCAAAGCACAGTATCTCGTGTTTCTTGCGCAGAAGCAGGTTTTCCAATGTACTTGATCCCAGATTGCCAAAGGCGCCTGTTAGTAATATCTTCGCAAGTGGAATCCCCTTATGGATATTCAGATGATATCATACATCGAGTTGTCTCAAAAAGACCCATTGAGGTTCGAGTAACAGGACGGCACCATCACAAAGGACTATTCTGAATCACCCAGCGACTCATTCAACTACAACTGAAATGGGCAGCTTCCTTTGAGTATGGTTCCATTTCAGAGAAAAGGTTAACGGGAATGACCTGCCCCCAGTTATTGTACCACCCCCAATGTTAGAGATGGGAGGAAAGCTGGCTGGATTGTCTCAGGGGCAGGAGGCCGATATCCAAGCGAACTATGAGGTCTCACCTGATTGTATTCCT